>Ga0307507_10002590_pt1 | contig 37357 bp, 8 predicted proteins | sample 7_EM_MG_FD_207223 | JGI IMG/M metagenome (GOLD analysis project Ga0307507, IMG submission 207223) | Populus trichocarpa ectomycorrhiza microbial communities from riparian zone in the Pacific Northwest, United States - 7_EM | ecosystem: Host-associated > Plants > Roots > Unclassified | place...
TTGGAGCTCCAAGACCTCCGCAGCTTTAAATCCACTCCATCCAACCAATCAAATTGACAGGATCCACTCCAATCCAAAGACGGCTCCGCCACGGAGCTCCAGAATTAACCCAGTCCAAGAAGATCACCTCCTTACGAAGAGTCCTGTCGCTGAATATACCAACAAATAGAAGGCCAACAATGGTTCCCACGCCACTTCCGAAAAAGGAGAGACCTGCTTTGGATGGAGAAAAAGGCGTACACACCCTCAAAGACGAAGGTAAAAGTTGTAAAAAGGATATAGAGCAGGCCGTATATAACGGCGGTATACACGCATATCACCGACACAATAGGAGAGCGAAGGAGCATTTTCGTAGGGCGTAAGATGCTGTGCGCGAAAAGTTGCTTCTCTGTAAGATCCAAAGCAAGTTTGGACCGGAGTTCAGGATTGCTGGTCTCCTTCCTCAATCTCTTCGCCTTCCGCTCCAGTAATACTAGAGCATACTTTTCCCTCAGAAAGAGGGCTGCAATAACTTTAATAACACTTGCCGATCAAAGGGTTAGCTATTGGGTAATGCAAGATATAAAGTGTTGCATTGAGCAGATTCGGACTCACGAGAATAGAGATAACCCAGAAAACCCATCTCCAACCCTTGGTCGTGACGAGGAATCCGCCTGCCACGGGACCTCCGACCTATTACCGGATCAAGTACGGGGCCTACGGCCCAAACAGCCATTGCTCATCCCCTTCGCTCGGGTGGCATCATATCTGCGATTGAACCGCTGCCGCAAGTAGTAACAGCTACACCGAAGGCCCCTGCCAGGAACCGTACAGTGCTGCCAACAATCAACAGATTTGATTGGAGGTTCAATTAGTCCGAGCGTCAGTCCAATCAATCAAATACGAGATCAGATATTAATTAAGCCAATCAAATAATTAAACCGAGGTCAAATAATTGATAATTGATTAATAGCCTTAGTTAATAGTTTATCCGGTTTCTTTAAATTTTTCAGATTGCCCACCATCATCTTATATAATAACTTTATTACTTTCTAAGGATAATATAAGTTCAGATATTAACAAAATTTCTTAATTATCTAATTCTAATTTACTTAAGACTACCTCAGAAGCATCTTAGCCCACTTAGACCTTGCATACCTACGCTTTTAATATTTAATTCAATACTCTTAAATACCGCGGCCAGCTTCTTTAGGATGTATAGTATCGCTTATATAATAAACGGGTACTAAATATAAAGGCAAAGGTTTCCTAGGTTTATTATTATGGAGCTAATCTATAAGCAAAGGACTATAAGAAGCTCTAGCTCTGTAAGCGTTGCTATTAAAAAAAGGCTTATAGTACCTAGCTCTTTAATGCAGTCTCTACCTTATTAATTGCATCTCATTTAAAAAAGACCCATAGAATAACTGGAGCCAGTAGGGATTCTAACTTTATTTTGTCATAAGGACAAAGTTCTACTTACGTAGGCTTTACACAATGTGGTCTTCTTCTACTACCATTTAACGATCTTAAATATAAAAAGGACCTTATTAACGCAATTATTGCCTGTAACCTTAGCTTTGCAACTATTTAAAATATATAATTTTAACAGCTCCTTATCTCTAGCTAACCTAATATTAAAGCAATCCTTCTATCCTCGCATACTATAATTAGGGACTGGGTGGTAGATACATTTTAATTAAGGAAGACACAGATTAAGGATAAGATTTTATGTACAAAAAGCAAAATTAACCTCTTACTTAATGGCTGGCGCTCTCCAAATTGTAATAAGTATATAGCGATATGCGCTTACTTTATTAGTAAGGAGTATAAGCTTAAGTACTGTCTTCTAGGTTTCCGGAAAGTAAATAGAGCAAAATCTGGCCAATTAATTGCAGAAATTACAGCCAATGTTATTAATAACTATAAGATTGGCTAGAATCTTACGGCGTTTATAATAGATAATACTACAGACAATAATACTATGCTAAAGGAGCTAGCAACTCGGTTTAATATTAATATTGGCTATTTACGCCTGCGATGTCTTGTGTCACGGGACACCCCCGTGACACCTTACACACGTCCACCTGTTTCCACCGACTGAACAACCGGAGACCGACCACGAGATGGCAATCTGATAGCAATCTGCTGTATTCCGCTGCAATCTGCCGTCTCTACTGTCGGAGTTGCCAACTGGCAACTTTAAGGACCTCTAACTACCGAATTCTGCCAAGTTCTACCAGAACCGCCACCTAAGCTCTACCCTGCCTGTGTGTAGCATAGTACCCGTTAACCTAGCAACCAAGCGAACGTTATGTACCCTTTTTCCCCTGTTTCCTACTTTCTTTTCCTTACACAACGTCTTGACTTTATTACGCAGTTCATATATATAGCTTAATAATATCTACTTCGCTATATATTATCACCGCTTATGCTCGCTCCGTGACATCTTGGTTATATTATTAACCTAGTTATTAAGGCCTTACTATTTAGTAAGGGCGTTAGTAAGCTTAAGCGGAAGCTAGCTAGTGCTTTATATAATAAAGCATTTAAAATTTGGAATGGTATAGGCCTAATTAGTAAGCTCTATAATATCTGTGTCTATATTAACCATAATTTAACAAGAATAATAATATTTAGAGAGTGCTAGGAGGAAGACTTCTAATATTACCAGCTTCTTATAGATGGAGGAATTCGGTGGAATTTAACTAAGGCTATAATTTCTCGTGGTATATCCTGTTTCTTTTATTTGTATAACAGTACTAGAGCATATTACTTGCCACATTGCCGCCATATCGCCGCAATATGCCGCATATTGCCATTATGCCGTATATTGCCATTATGGGTTACCACTAGGGGTATTATACTACGCGCTATTTCTAGGCTCTTTGCGGCCGTAATATGCGGTATAAGTTGCTAGCTGGTAACTTATACTGCATATTCCTATAGCAGCGCTTGTAGTAACCCATATAACTTAGGCATACTGCATAATAAGCTATGGCGGTTAGCTGTATATATTTGTTTATATTAGTCTTAGCAACCCCTTCTTCTTCTCCTTAATTTAGTATTATAAAGATAGCAATTATTTAAGGCTTAGTTCAGAGCCATTTGTCTAAGTTATTACAATTTATATTAGCTATTATACTAATAAATGCTAACAATTAAACTATGTGCTGCTATTACCCTTTACTAAACCCGCTGGAAACTTCTAAATTAGTAGGGTGCCTATAACCTTTAATAAGACTTTCTATAAGAGGCCAATTGGGAGGACCTAATTAGGTAGTAAAAAATACTGGTTCCCTTTTGGGAGCTTTATAAATAAGAGGAAGGTTAAGCATAGACAGTTAGTTAAGAGGGACAATATAGCGCACTATGGAGAGTTCTCTATAGTATAAACTTTATATATAATGTTCTTAAGAAGGCATAGAAAGAGATTAATAAGTCTAATACCGATTTTAAATAAACTAAGCACTATAATACTGGTATTAACACGGCCTAGCTAAAACTTAAGAAGTACTTTAAGCTAATAGATTTCTCACCTCTTTACGTTATAGCTATTGTCCTTCACTCTGTATGGCGATTTAAGTACTTTAAGGATAAGTGGGCAGAGCATCCAAGTTGGGTTAAGACCGCAAGGAAGGCATTTAAAGACCTTTTCCTAAGTTATTATAAAAAGGTTCCTAATATTAATTCCACCTTTAACTTTAAAAATTAGCTAAATAATGTAAAATCTTTCTACCTTGTATACAACAAATTCTTAGTTAATTACCTATTACGGAAGTATTATAAGCAGAAGAAGAAGGATATAGATAGTCTAAAGCTTAATACCTATCTAAGGTCTTTTAATTGCTGGCTTCTATTAATTAAGGACCCGCTTATATAGTGGAAGGAGCATTAAACTAATTTTCCTATTCTTGTACGTATGGCATTTAACATATTTTTAATACCAGTAATAAGTAGTAAGGTAGAACGCGTGTTCCCAGCGGCTAAAAGGCTTATTACGGATAAGCGAAATTGCTTAGGAGCAGAGGTTATAGAGGCTAGTGAGTGCTAGAGGCACTGGCGAAAGGCAGATCTTGTAAATTAAAGCGAATTCCAGCGAATTCTTGCAATTAATGAGCTCAATATCTTACCTTTTGTTCTTTCTGCCACTGTATTGCGGCACGTTGCTAGGACAACCCCCTAGCCAAATAATTAATTGGAAGTTCAATCAAATCAGCCGTCAATTAGGCTAGCTTCAATTAAATACGGCCCGTGCGTCAATCAATCAAATATCCCGCCAATCAATCAGGATATTTGATTGTTGGCAGCACTGGAACCGTATCGCTACCAACATCCCCATACTTTTAGCTTCTGCGGAGAGGATTGTGAATACCAAAAATGCCACATTGCAAGTGTTATAAACTGGAATGCGACCATACATTTCGCTGCTAGCAATAATGGACCAAACGCGAAGCCTAGCACAAAGACTGAAACGACGAATGTTGCGAGGAGATTCGATGTGGCCCTGAAATCTTGCATGACTTGAAGTACTCCAGGCGCGAACATCGAGGACGCAAGGGGTCTACAGCTTCCTTAGGTAGAGTCCAAGTTACATGTAGCAGGGACGCGGCATGCGTAAGAAAGGTAATGGAGGACAGTATGCCAACGTGCATCCATTTCCGAGAGGCTGACCAGTTCTTTGGGTTGGAAGGATCTTCGTTCTCTGGCTCATTCCACCGGATCAGACTTGGGTTCGGTATAATCTCTGAGCTCCCTTTTTCTAGATGACCAATCGGGCCAGTGGGTTTAGGACCTTCTGCGGTGTCCGGACTCAAATGTGGACGACCATCGTCCGAAGTCTTGGAAGTATCCATTGATGCCATGGACGAGGGAAGGTTCTGGGATGGCGAGGACTCTATAACAGACATTAGGCTCCGCGCGGGAAATTAGAGAACGGCATAAATAGCCGGCTTGGAGGAGTTCTGAGTCCAGCCTAATTATTACAAATGTCCTTATTTCGGGAGCGGGCTCGGGTTCGTGTTCATATACTCGTATTATAATAACCGAACCAACCTATGCTTTGCAGTGATCTTTTTGGACTAGAGCCAATATGGAGCTCCAGGGTGGACTGAGGCTTGCCCTAGGGTGGATCTAAGTGATTTAATTGGCGGATGGAGTGGATCTTAGGTAGTAGAGCTCTTAGAGCTCTAAACCCTATAGTACCTGGCCTAAATATAATTAAGAAGTTAAACTAAAATAGAATATCCGCCTATCGCGCCTGCCAGGCCATAAGGGTCTTTATTATTATAAAATATTCTAAGGCCTAGTAATCTAAAACTACCTAGATACGTTTAGGGATCCTTTTTAGCTCTACTTGCTAGTGCTAAAACTAGAAATAATAGCCAGCATTTCCTTATCGTAAATTAGGTAGTTTAGCTTAGCATTTATTATAGTCTTTAAGTAGCAAGTAATAGGGTGCTATTCTCTGTCCATCTGCTTTTAGGAATAAATACTAACGATAATACTATCTAAAGCATCGGTTTTTAGCATTAAGGGCCATTTTAGGTTAAAGTGGGTAAGTAAAGGAGTAGAGACCAGTTGTTTTTTAAGCTTATTAAAGGCCTGCCTATATACGGTGTTAAAATAAAAGAGCTGGTCCTTTTGGGTAAGGCGGCTAAAGGGATAGGTAATTTTACTATAGTTCTTAATAAAGTGTTAATAGAAGTTATAGAAACCTAAGAATAACTATACCTCCTTTATAGTCCTTAGGGGCAGCTACTAGTTAATTGCGGCCGTCTTTTCTAGATCTGCCTTAATTCTATCTATACTAATAATAAACCCTAGGTACTTTATATGCTTAACACTAAATTCTAATTTTTTAATATTGGCCTAGAGGCTAGCTTTGCGGAGCTATTATAAAATCTTATAGACGTGCTCCTTATATTCTAACTTATTCTTAAAGTAAATTATAATATTATCTAAGTAGGCCGTGTAGAAGTCGTTAAGGTAGTTAAAGAGTATATTGTTTATATATCGCTAGTATATAGCTAGTCCATTAGTTAGTTTAAAAGAAAGTACTTTATATTTATATATTTTATAATAGGTCCAAAATATAGTAAGATTTATAGACCTAGGGTCTATTCTAATTTGATACAAGGTCTAACGGACATTAAGCTTTATAAAAACCTTAGCTCTACTTATTTAAGCTAGTGTTTTATTAAGTAGAGGCAGCGGATAGTGGTCCTTATATATTATATTATTTAGCTTTTTAGTAAAGAGAATTAGTACAGCAAATAGGGCTTAACTAAGCTTAATAAATCCATTATGTAGGTTATTAATAAAGTAATACTTAATGGCCTATAAGTTAGTAATAGATTGCTAATAAAGGGGGATATAGCTAAGGGGTTTTTCCATATCTAACTTAATCTTAATCTTATAGTTATATGGCTAGTAAGACAGGAATATGTTAAATACTACCTTAAAGAATATATTTTTAAACTGCTAGTGTTAATAGGGCAGTTTCCATTCTACTAGCTTTTTATCTATAAGCTTATTTTCCTTTACGCTAAGCTAGTTACTGGCTAGAGCTTTTTTATCCTTAATTATTTAATTAATTTTATATAAGCTGGTTGTAAAGGTAATAGTATTAGGCTAGGCTAGGTTCTAGTAAAATCCTATAGCACTAATATAGTAAATATTAACTAGTGAGAAGTCCGTAGGTTTCCTAATAGATTTTTATTATGTCGTGTTTTATAGTATAAAGTTTATAACCTTTTTTTTTGGCTTGTATTCTATTTTCTATAAATTATCCTTTTAGTTAATAAGTTTAGTATAGCGTTTAGTGTTCCTTACTTTCCTTTATAGCTATTTAGGGCCTAAGTCCCCTATAAAGGGCCTAGTTAGGTCACTACTAACTCTCTAGGTTTTTCGTTTAGGTGGTATAGTATATAAATCCGTTGCTAATTACGCCGTATATCTTTCTTAAAGGCCTAGTCCCTATATATAGCATTAGCCTAATAAATAGTATTTATCTAGGGCTGTATAAGGTTCTCTATTATAATGCTAATTTCTTTTATAAAGGAAGGGGTTAAGGTTAAAGTTTTAGGCTAAATAAGCCATCTATTCCGTATGTTAAGCTATAAGCCTAATATTACGGAGTAGGCACGAGCCGGGATACAATGCACTAAACAAGGTAGTAATTAAGAAGGCTACGTACACGTAACTATGCGTGGTTAATACAAAGACATTAGATAAAGAAGAAGAGTCTTTATATACCAGGTACGGGTATAAATAGGGGTTGTAGGGGAACATGGGTCAAGAACGTCAAAACGCGCAGAGACGTGAGAACGAGTAAGTCCCGTAATAGTACCCCCCCCTTACTTCCAAGCTCTTGCAAGGCGTGTTATGTATATAAAAAAACCCATTACGGGAAATTTTTTTTGTTAGCCCTTCTCCGCCCTTCTACGTCCTGCGCTGCGTAGGCTCCGCCAGTTTAGTCCTTCTATGTTTCATTATTAGGCCACTAACTTCTTAGGCCTAAAGCATAGCCCAGCTTCTGTTGCCAGCTACACTCCTGTCCTTGCCGCTTAGAGACGCTTTGCTAAAGCCTACATAGTCCCTTTCCTCGCTTTTAGCAGCTCTATAGTCTTCCCTTATTATCCTACTCCAGGTCCCCCTAAAAAATAGCCCCGATTTTTAGTATAAAATAGGCGATTTTAGTCCAAAATAGGCGTTTTTAGGTAGTATTTATGGCTTATTCGGCAGTATAATACGGTTGGTACAGTGTTTATAGTCATGGTATAGGTTGGTACGGTTTATATATAGGCTCTTATTGGTGACAGTATGGTGCTAGCGTTGGGTAGCAGTATGGTGCTAGTGATAGGTTTGGGTTCCGTAGGCAAATCGGCACGGAGCTTATTGGTTTAGGTAGCAGTATAATGCAAGCAACAGGGTTGGTCCAGAGAGCTATGCTCTATCTAGCAGGGTACCTAGGGAGCAAGGCTCTACCTAGTTGTGTTTAGGTCGTAGGCTTATCGGCACAACAGGTTATTAGGGTCGTTTTGTAGGCGTATTGGCACAAGTCTTGTTAGTCCGTAGGCGTATCAGCACGGAGACTTGTTAGATTCGTACGGCAGTAACAGAGCCAGGTCAGTAGGACAGCAGTACAATGCCAGTGACGGGTTCGGGTTCAGGTCGTTATGCAGTAGGATGCGAGCCATATGAGGTCAAACTAGCGGGGCAGTAACGTGCCTGTTTGAAATCGGTAGCAGTAGGGTGCAAGCCAGGTCATCTCGTAGGCGTAACGGCACAAGGTCTTGTCAGCAGGTCCGTATGCAAATTAGCGCGGAGTCTTGTCGTACCAGATTAGAGACCCAATATCCTAGTCTACCTGCAGCCAGCAGCTCTGTTCCTACCCTCGCAAGGCATAGAAGGCATGCTCCGCAACTAGTAGCCCTAGGCCCGCTAGGTACGTAGAAAAGGGATCTAATGTAGTGTTATGGAGTAGGCACGAGCTGGGATACAATGCACTAAACAAGGTAGTAATTAAGAGGGCTACGTACACGTAGCTATGCGTGGTTGATACAAAGATATTAGATGAAGAAGAAGAGTCTTTATGTGCCAGGTACGGGTATAAATAGGGGTTGTAGGGGAACGTGCGTAGGTGTCTCGGGACGAACGTAAGCACGGGTTAAGAATGTCAAAACGCGCGGAGACGTGAGAACGAGTGAGTCCCGTAACACCTAAATAGGCTAGCTATTTTCTTTTTAAGGTTATATTATAGCTTTTAAGGTCCGTAATAAGAAGGGGGATATTATACTACCTTTGTCCGTTAATACGGAGATAAATCTATAAAATAGTTATAATAGGTGGCCCTATTTATCCGTTATATCTATAAACAGAAATTAGTTTGGGTAGGATAGGGTAAGCTTATTAAAGAGGTCTAGTATTAGGTCTTTATAGGGAATTTAAGCTTAGCCGGCTAGGTATAAAAGGTAGGTTTAAAAGGTAAAAAAGGTCTTCGTTATTTTTATATTTAGGCTTTTATAATTAAGGTAGGCGTTCTATACCTTAAAGAGGTCTTTATAGATAGAAAATAGGTAGTTAACTATCTCTTCTCTAGAGAGGAAGGGGTTTACTAAGTCCTAGACTATTATAGGACAGGGGCAGTGGCTATAAGATGCATGTATTTAAGGAGTCTATAAGACGTTACGCAATTAATTATAAGGGTTAAGGGCGTAAGGAGGTAATATACCTACGCGTAACTAATGTAAGCTATATATAAGCTATATATAAGAGCACGGGGCTCTCCTATAGAGGCCCCTATGGTAGGGTTCCGTAATACTTAGACCTATAGAGGATAAATTATCCTATCTAGTCGGGTGGATAATAATCCTATCTAAGGATAGCCTGGATATTGGATAATATCCAGATAATATCTAAATATCCGCAAAAATTTAACTATTCCTTCCCCTAGTAACGTCCTGTAAGAGTTAGACCATATATAAATACTAAAATTAAAGTACGCGTATAGTTATAGAGCCTTAATCCTATTAATTCTATTAGCTAGCCTTTATTAATAATAGTAGGATAAAATATACTAAGGGAAAGAATAAACTAAACCTTTATTCCCTACTATATAACGCTATAAATGTAGCTAGTATTAGTAAAATTTGCCCTAAAACTTTAATAATAATAATTCCTTTAAAGTTAATATACTTTCTGTCCTTTAAGTGGCGTTAAGACTAAAGCTAATACTGGTTTAATCTTAACTACTTATATAATATAAATTTTAAAATAAGTCTCCTTAATTTATAAATATACTTATATAGTAATAAAGGAAGAAAAGGCTTATATAAAGGCGTATAGGTAGCGTATATAAATATATATTATTATTTATTACTTAACGTCTAATTTATACCCCTGTTGGGCCTATGCGGATTACTCCTTATATATATATAGGAAGAAAACTCTATTTTAAAAAGCCCCGTTATCTATCTCCCCGCCTTTATATAAATATATACTAACTTTAAATATAATAGATTATAAATTTAAATTCTACTAATATTGTCCTTTATTAGGAATTAGGAATTATAATTATCTAGTATACTTCTCGTCCTACTATAAAAGAGGTTCTCTAATAATATTACTAGACTATAAGTAAACTCTTCTCTTTGTATAATACTTATATAACTAACTACTTTTAGAATAAGTAGAAGAGGTAGAAGTTTTACTAGTAATTAATATAGAGGCTTAAGTAGGGGTATATTAGAGAAGTAGTTATAGATAAGGAGGGCCTTATATATAAATATAATTCTAATTTAGAGCCGTAGATCTCTAAATATAACTATAAGTAACCTATATTACTTATATAAATAGAGAGCTAATTAATACTAGTTCTATAAGGCTTATATAGCAACTTAGCGTTATCTAATAGGCCCTACCCCTTTACTAAGTATTAGAGTCCTAGGGTTCTATAGTAGGTGCTATAGAAATTGCAAGTAGCGGGATTATAGGGCCTAATATTTAGCGTATAATAAAAATTCTTAGCCTATAGTGGCGGCAGTAGGAGTATTAGAGGGTAAGAATTAGATTATAGAACTAGAGGATAAGGAATAGATAAAAGTTACTAAATTTAAACTGCTAGGTCTTCTCTCTATTGTACTATTTTTTCTAAGCTGGCTTAGAAACAATTAAAGTTCTTATTATTTGCTAGTAAATATTAGTGGGTCTAGTAGTTATTTAGATTATTATAATACAGTAGTTGGTTTAGGGTAAATAACTACTATAGGTTTAGGACTTTCGTTCCGCGTATTTATCTTTAGAGATAGTGTTTAGTCTTAGTCCTAATATATGCATTTTAAGGGTATAGACTTCTTCTTAGAGTTCCTTAATTAATTATTGGTATCGTGTATTTTATTTAGCTTATTATTAAGTTAAAGTAACTTAGTTTTATATAAGGGCGTCTATAAAGGACTTTTATATCTCTACTAATTATTTTTAGAGTGCGGATATAATACCGGCAGCTATTATAGGGGCTTTAAGGTTATTCTATATTTTAGAGAGTAGTGTATAAGGTTAACGCAATATAGTATTATAAAGTAAGTATAAGCGATGATAATATATAGCGAAGTAGATATTATTAAGCTATGTATATAAACTGTATAATAAAGTTAAGACGTTATATAAGAAAAGAAAGTAAGGAAACGGGAAGAAAGGGTATATATTATTAGTTCGGTTGCTTAGTTAATATATATACAAAGTAGAGTAGAATTTAAGTAGCGGTTCTAGCAGAGCTTAATAGGATTTAGTGGACTTGGCGGAATATAGTAGAATGCGGCAGATTGCTGTTAGATTGCTATAAATTGCCAGTATATTGCTATTAGATTGCTGTCTCGCGGTCAGTCTCTTCTTACTGCGTTAGTGGAAATAGGTAGATATGTATAAGGTATTATAGAGGTGTCCCATAACAGGTAAACGCAGTATTTAGCCTAAAGGTTAAAAAGTTAATATAACGGTTAAGAAGTTTAATAACATTAAGAATCCATTTACAAGATATAATAGTAGTAACTCTTTAATTAACGTCTGATACGGATCCTACTGGCCCACGCAGACTACTCCGCACAGGGGGGAAAACTTATATATTTACAGGAAGAAAACCCCTGTAGTTGGGGGAGGAAAAACCCTATAATCAGCCTCAGTAGGATAAAAAACCCCAATTTGCTATGTTTGCACGTAGCTGCGGCCCTATAGGCCTATAGCACGTCCTCCTTTTTAGATATTTTAAACTCTTTGGGAACTACTGCTTCCTTCCCTAGCTTATCCAAAGCTAGGGTTCACTACGTCCTAGCTAGGCCTTGCTAATTAATCGCCGTGTATTTGCCTCTCCTATATCTTAACTATCCCCTATATGCTATCTCTTATTGACTATTACTATATACGCCTTGTGTTACGGACGCTTTAAGTACAATATTACGACTACTTGGAGAAGAGTTGGAAGAAGCTAGTTGGTTGGTCGAAGCACGGTCCAAGATGGATCCGGTAGAACCATGTGACGAGGAATGGTAACCGAGGTCACGTGATGTGATCTATGTAATCTGTGTAATCTATAAGATCTATAACAGAGCGAATAGAGCAGACAGAGCAGACAGAGTAAGGACTTTCTTAGGAGTTAGGATATGTATTTAAAGGACCACAGTCCCTACCTAGATAGTTCTTTCTTTATAGTGAATCTTAGAATATAATTAGAGTTAATCTATTAGGCAACCACTCCACTAGTTATTATTACGTTGTTGACTTTAGTTTAATATCTACATACCTAGCCTATTAATAAACCCACTGTAGTTCCTGCTACAAGGTTCCGTTATACATTCACTACCTAGTTATAGTATTAACAAAGGAAGTTAAACAATATGCCACCTAAAGCACCAGTTACGACGCCATTGACGGCGGCAACCACCTTAGGTACTAGCGGAGACACCAGTATAGGGGATACTGATTTGCAACTAGTTACAGTTAGACAGTTATAGGAAATGGTTAACTAGCTACAAAGTAATAATAAAGTACTTAAAGATAGAATTAATGGCATTGGAGCAGCTAAGGTTAAGTTACCTTCAATTAAGCAATTCTTAGGTAAGAAGTTAAAACTTAAGGGATTTCTAACATAAATGCACTTTAAGATTATACAAGAAGGAGCGAAACTGGCAACGATTATGGATTAAGTAGTATACACAGGACTGTTCTTAATAGGAAGAGCACTTAAGTAGTTCGAACTATACCTTACGGAAATATAGGTAAGCGGTATATCAACTACTAACTAAGATGTTCGGTATATGTTCTTAAGTTAGAATGGGTTCGCAGAAAGGTTAACGCAGATATTTAGAGACCCTAAAGCAACGACTACAGCGGAAAGAAAACTCCAAAGTCTAGTACAACGCACTTTAGCAATTAAGTATATTATACAGTTTTAAACGCTTGCGATATAGGTCAAGTGGAATAATAAGGCGCTTATGGTATAGTATAAATAGGGACTTAAGGCGAAAGTCTAGGATATAATTATTCTAATAAAAGATATGGACACCCTAAGGGAGTTAATTAATTAAGTAATTAAGATTAATAATAGAATCTACCAAAGGGAGCAGACTAAGAAAGGTTAGAATAGAGTTTTATAGTCATATAAGGCGCAGAGTATATATTAACAGATATAGAGTTATAAACCATAAAATAGTAGGCTAGAGCTAATAGACCTAAGCGGTACTAAATAATCTAGATAATAAAATAAGAAACTATAGAAACCTAGAGGTTAAGGATTAAGTAATTATAGGACTAGGGAGCAGAGGCTAAACCAGGGATCTTAGCAGTAGAAGACGTTTAGGCAGACTCTATAACAAGAAGAATGGTTTAAAAAAGGAGCTTGCATAAATTGCAGAAAATAGGGTTATTTCGCCAAAGACTATAGAGGTAGTTAGAGTAACCACACGGTAAAGGGCACTAGGTTATTAGAGTATAATAACGCAGATATAGGGATATTGCGCAGGACTAAGGAGTGTTTAATTAAACACTTTGCGTTTTGTTACAATAATGCATACCAAATTTATAAAGACGCTAAGTACAGCGCAAGCTATTGGCCATAAGAGCTAGAGTTAAGAGGACTTAAAGGAACTAGAGAGTTAGACAAAGAATAAGATCAACTCTATAAGCTAGATTAAGATATTACAGTAACATACGGATAAAAATTAGCAACAATAACAATAGAGTTAAAATACTTATTAATTAATAGTAATAAGGAAGAGAATAAAGCTAACTAGGGGCACTTAAACCTTAATAACGTAATAGAAGCAGAAACTAAAACCACTATAGAACGCGGTTTAGTAATAGGTATTATAACACCATTAGATATAGAATCCATTGCTTTATAAGACAGAAGGAGTAATATCTAAAGACAATTAAGCAAGCAGACAACTGCTAGTGCTAGCTTACCACTTAATAAAGGCAAAAGGCTACAGGCTTAAGATTCTTAAAAGGAGATATAAGATGCTTAAAATTCTTAAGATAAGATAAGACACACCTAAGGACCCATAACGGATAAAAACCAATGGGAAAGGACAGCAGCTTAGTTTAAAGACAAATAAATAAGTATAGAACGCAAGTTTATAAACTGCAAGTTTAGGGAACAAGTAAGAACATTAGTCCTAGGTAAACGCAGTGTTTAGCCTAAAGATTAAAAAGTTAATACTAAGATTAAGAAGCAAGATAACTTTAAGGACCTAGCTACAAGACGCAGAAAACAGAAAACTATAGATAAGTTTAGATAAAGAATTATCGCATAGCAAGAGCAAAAGCTAGACAAGAAATTAGCTACGCTAGGTTATATAAGGGACAGAGCACCCGTATAAAGAATTACTAATAGGCCTAAGGTAGGGACGCCTAAAGTAAAGTAGTTAAATAAACTGGAACAAGAAGGGGATCTAAGGATTCTAACTAGGTTTAAAGAAAGGTATACCAAAGGTTATTATAACGCAGTAATAATAAGGTACTTTCTAATAGACAGACCATATACACTAAACCAGTTATATGGAAAGTGGTATAGGCAACGGTATAACAACGAATAGAAAGATTTCTATATATGGCTAAACAAAAAAGTTATCTAAAACCAACCCATTACGGAGAAACGCATAAGTTATATTAAAGGAGTACTAATTATAACATTAAGGAACCTAAAAGAAGGATCTAGGGACTAGAGAAACAAAAGACAAATCTTAGTACCCATAAATAAGAGACTAATAGTTAGATTGGTTAGATAGAGGTTTAAACTTAAGAACGGAGACAAGTTAAGAGTTAACCTAAGTCATTTAGCGCATTATACACTATTATAGATAGCTTATGTAGATAATACATGCAATATGCATAGAGCACCAAAGGATAAAAACTGGAAGTACCTAATAAGGATATATTAGGCACCAGATAAAAGAAGGTTTAAAGACGCCAAGTATATATATAAATAGCACCCAGTGGAAGTACAGAGTTAAGGGGACCTAATACTTTAACTAGGAAGATTCCTTACGGAAGAATGCCTAGAAGGATAATAGTAGTGGAATTATCTAGAGAACACTTATCTATAGCATATAGAGGAAAAGAAACAAACTAAGTATTAGCTAAAAGAGGACTAAGTATAAACAGGATTTAGCAGCCAATAGTTAGGAAAAGGGGAGGCCTATAGAACTAGAGAGAGCTAGTAGTAGAGCCTTAGACCCTTAGGGGAATTCAAGGTTAACACCTAAATTTATAAGTTAAGTAGCAAGATTAATAGTTTAAAGCGTTAGTGGACAGTAGAGCAATAAGGAACCATATATTACTAGCAGCAGTAAAAAGAATAGGGTTACCGCACAGACAGAAGGAACACCTATATCCACTTATAACAATTATAGGAGATTTAATAGCCTATAGGGGAGGCATTATTAATCTCAAAACAGGAACTATTTAGTTAACTATTAAAGGAAGACTAGTCTAGATGTCTTTTAATATCCTACTATTAGGAAAGGACGAGGCGGTACTAGATATACCTTAGTTATAGGAATATAATCCAAGGATTGATTGGGTTATAGGTTAGGTTAATATTAGAGATACTTAACAACACAAGACGTAATAGTAAACTAAGTTGGTATGGTACTAAGTTAGAGCGATATATAAAGAGACTAAGCAAGGTTTAAGTTATATACTAAAGAGATACCACAAGTATGGCAAAAGGTTATAGTTACCAGAAAGTAAAAAGCTATTAGAATATATAGCATAGGACTATAAAATAGAATTGGAACCAGGAGCAAGTCTAAAGTTCTCTCTAATCTATAAGCTTACTAAAACCAAGTTAGTAGCGCTTAAGGAGTTTATCCAGGAGAACTTATAAAAGGGATATATCAGACCGTCACAGTTATCAGTAGGGTATCTAGTACTATTCGTCCCAAAGAAAAACAGAAAACTTAGGATGTGCATTAACTACTAATAGTTAAACAGCATTACACAAAAGGATAGGTATCCTTTACCCTTAATTAGCGAAATCCAAGACAGGGTAGGTAACATAAAGATCTTTACAAAGATAGATCTAAGGTAGGTGTACCATCAAATTAGGATTAAAGAAGGCGATAAATAGAAGGCAGCCTTTAGGTTAAATAAAGAACTATATAAACTATTAGTTATACAATTCGGGCTTATAAACACACCAGCAACGTTCTAAAAGCGAATTAATAATATGTTAGGAGAACACCTTAATAAGTTTATTATAGCATATCTTAACAACGTTATTATTTACTTAGAGAATAAGAAAGAATATAGAAAACATATTAAGTAGGTCTTAAGGAGACTGCAAGAAGAAAAGATACCAGTAGTAATTAAGAAATGCGAGTTCTTCACAAGGAAGACAGATTTCGTTGGATTTATTATTAAACTAGGAAAAATTAGCATGGACCCAAAGAAAGTAGAAGCTATAGTAAGTTAGCAAGAACTAGAAAATATTACGCAGTTAAGATTATTCTTAGGGTTCTGCAACTACTACAGAAGGTTTATAGCATAGTGGTTAAAAAGTATTAAGCTATTTATAAGACTTATAAAAAAGGAGGAACTATGGGTATAGGGCAGTAAGTAAAAGAAGTTATTTAAAGAACTTAAGGAGTTGTTCACCTAAGATCCAATCCTTAAAATCTACCAGCCGAAGTTAGAGACGGTTATGGAAACGGATGCATTAGACTTTACACTAGAAGCATATTTGCTATAGAAGCATTTAGACGCATAGCATCCAGTAGCGTACTATAGTTAAAAGATAATACTACTAGAGTTAAACTATAACATCTATAACAAGGAGTTGTTAGGTATAGTTACAGCACTTAAGGAATGGAGAGCATTCTTATAAGGCATAAAGAAACCGTTTATAGTTAAGACGGACCATAAGAACCTTATAGGGTTTCTAACAATAAAGAAACCAAACTAAAGACAGGTTAAGTGGGCGGAAATGCTTACAGAATATTATTTTAAGATTTAGCATACTAAGGGTATAGACAATATAAGAGTAGACGCTCTAAGCAGAAAGGCTGAACTATAGAATAATAAGAAGCTATTAGGAGCTTTACTGCAACAGGATTAAGACGGATTAATTAAGTATAATTATCTAAAAATTACAGCGACCAAAGAAGGTTAGGTTCATAAATCACTAGAAAGTAATTAGGTATAAAAGATCTAAAAAGCACAGGCAAAGGATTTAGACTTAGAGTAGTACAAAAACAGGGAAGCAACCTATATTCCAAGGGCAATAGCAGGAGAGTTTATAAAAGAGTTTTATAAGGGAATAATATAAGGACATAATGGAGCTATAGGCTTAGTGTCAAGACTTTAAGAGGAGTATATTATTTAAGGAATCTGGGGACTAGTAAGACAAGTTATAAGAGAATATCCAGATTACTAAAGAAATAAATCAACGAGGCATAAGCCGTATAGAGGGCTACAACTTATTAAGACACTAGAGAGACCATAGGAGGTTATATTATAGGACTTTATCGTTAAGTTACTAAAGTTAAAAGATCCTATTACCGGACAAGATTATAACGCGATCTTAGTAATAGTGGATAAGCTAACAAAGTAGGGATACTTTATAGCATGCATAGAAGAAATATCCGCAGAGGATATGGCTAGAATCTATATTAAAGAAGTGTTTATAAGACATGAAGCACTAATAAAGATTATATCAGATAAAGATCCAAGATTTATAGCAGCATTTTAGGAAGTATTCTTAGCAGAACACGGGGTTAGAGCAGTAATGTTAACTACATACCACCCATAGACAGATGGCTAAATAAAAAGACTAAACTAGACACTAGAACAGTATCTAAGGCATTATGTTAATTATGCACAAAATAATTGGGTATCGTTGTTACTAGTTACACAGTTTATATACAATACTATACCATAGAAAGGGATAGGCACGTTACCTTTTAAGGCAAACTATGGCTATAAGCCAAGGTTATTATTATCGCCAAGATAAGTAAAGAAAATAAGTAGCATAGCTAAAGAAAGAATGGAGACACTAGTAAATCTTTATAATCACCTTAAGGAAACAGCTAAACTAGTATAAGAAAGAATAAAAAGGTACTATAACGCTAAGAGATCTAAGGGACTAGATCTTAAGGAGGGGGATAAAGTATAGCTACTATATAAAAATTTCAAGAGTTAACGACCAAGTAAGAAGTTGGACTATATTAGACTAGGACCATTTACAGTTAAAGCAAAAGTTTTAGAAGTTATATATAGACTTAACTTATCTATAAAAGTAAGGATTTACCCTATACAGCATGTTATAATATTAGAACCAGCATATAGGAGTGTTAAGTTATTAGCCTATAAGGCAGACACATATAGAGGACAGGAAGAAGATGAGTGGTAAGTTTTAAAGATCATTAGTCACAAGGACGTTAATAACGAAACGTAGTATAAAGTAAAGTGGATAGGCTATATAGAGACTACCTAGGAACCACTAAGCAATCTAAAGAACGCTATAGGAAAGGTACGGGAGTATTAGAAGAGAAAGGGTTAGGCAGTATTAATAAAGAAGGATTGCCAAAGAACAAGTTACCTAAGGGGGACCTAAGAGGGACACCTACCGACGTACTTAGAGTTATTCCCCTCTTAAGAGGAGGAGAGTCCGTTCTTTTATTACCAAGTTCCTAAAGGCCTTATTCCACAAGTTTCCACTCCTTAGAACGCACCTTCTTATGTACCTTCTTAAGACGGATTAACCAAGCAGACACAGCCAGTTAAGAGTTAAGAGCACGTTGTTAAGCGGCAGCAGCCTTTTACTTAGCGTTATAAAAATAACAGAATTCAGCTAAAGCAACTAAAAGCTTATTATTAAGCTTTACAGCGGCAGATTAAACCTAGGACCCTAGTAGCAATTAATAAGGGAACTAGAAGACTGTTAAGAGTAATAGAATGCGTATACTTAGCGTTAGAAGAGGAATGGACGTCGTAGGACGACCGCATATTCACTTTAGTGCACTCTGTATAGGAAGAGGGTTGTTAAGATAAGGGACTCGCCAGCGTAATATAAACCAACCCCTCTTTTGCACAACAAGAACATAGAGACGGCATTATCTCACTAAGAGATAGGATTGCAGCAATGGTATAAGCCTAATAAGTTATAGAAGAAGAAGAAGAAGCTTTAGGTATAGTAAGCAATAATATTAACCAAGTTGGTTAGATAGACATTAAACCTCTAGTAAACAACTTAGAGATATTAGGAATCTTTAAGGACAAAGATAAAGAGGAGGGAGATGGTGTTACGGACGCTTTAAGTATAATATTATAACTACTTAGAGAAGAGTTAGAAGAAGCTAGTTGGTTAGTTAAAGTACGGTCTAAGATGGATCTGGTAGAACTATATAACGAGGAATAGTAACTAAGGTCACGTGATGTGATCTATGTGATCTATATAATCTGTTAAATCTATAATAGAGTAAATAGAGCAGACAGAGTAGATAGAGTAAGGACTTTCTTAGGAGTTAGGATGTGTATTTAAAGGACTACAGTCCCTACCTAGATAGTTCTTTCTTTATAGTAAATCTCAGAATACAATTAGAGTTAATTTATTGGGCAACCACTCCACCAGTTGTTATTACGTTGTTAACTTTAGTTCAATATTTACACACCTAGCCTATTGACGAACCCACCGTAGTTCCTGCTATAAGGTTCCGTTATACCTTGCCCCCCCCCTTAGAGCTATTAAAGGCGTAAGGGGGATTTATCTATTCTAACTACCATAATACCAAGCAGCGGGATATATTATATTGGGTATCTTTTATGCCTAGGCCCTAGCTAGGCCCTTTTAAAGGGTCACTACTCCGTTAAAAGAAGATAAGGAAAACCATGGGTCGCAATCTAGGCTGCTAGCAGTATTACGGCCGTAAAACGGCGAGTAACTGTATACTCCGCGGGCGATCGCCCTAGGGGTTAAGAGGGGCCGTATATTTACTTATTTGTTTATTTATTTACGCATTCACTTATTTGTTAATATAAGGTTATTAATGCTTTTAATTGGGGGTTGGGGGATGTTATTGAGTACTATCTATCTATGTTGGATTATATAGGTGCCCTAGATAGGGGAATAGTAATAGTCGTTATACTATAGAGGGCTAACAGTGGTGGTTTTTAAGATCTCACCATCTGAAAAAATTTTCACCACCACCCTTAACGCCTATAACCACCACCAGGTCCTGTCCGCACGCTATACGACGTCTCTGCGTTGGCTCTAGATCTGATCTTCAAAGACCTAGGTTTGTAGCCATCACCACGTACAGGTGCAGAGTCCGATTTCGACGGCCTTATAAGATATAATAAGATAGAAACTATAAAGAAATTTAAATAAAAAATCCTTATATAGTAAGAATAAAAGTTAGACTAGAGGTTAACTATATTAGGTTATATAAGGGATAGAGCACCTATATAAAAGGTTACTAATAGGCTAAGAGTAGGAACGCTAAGAGCTAAGTAGTTAAGTAATTTAGAAGAGGAGGAGGACCTAAGAGTTCTAACTTAATTCGCAGAAAGATATACTAAAGGTTATAATAATATAGTAATAAAGAGATACTTTCTTACTAAAAGTAGTATAGGTAACGAAGAAATAATAAGTGAAAAGATTTTTATATATGGCTAGATAAGAAAGCTATACTAGATTAGGCTATATTAGAAAGACAGATAGGATATATTAAAAAATCTAGAAAAATAGGCTATAGATTAGAGAGAGATAATATAGATATTAGTACTAGTAAACAATATAGTAATATCTAAATTACTAAGATAGAGGTTTAAACTTAAGGATAAAGATAAGGGGCCGTTCGGTTGCAACTTCATATTCAATTTGGAGGCTCCATATTTAACCAATATAGAGCTCAAATCTAAATATAAGGCTGTCATTCGGTAAATCTAACGACTTTTAAATATAGAGCTTTTCCATATCGGTAAGCGCGTCAAATTTGCAAGCTATACTATATACAGTAGTTAAAATGAGGTTCTTGGCACTGTTTTAATATGCTGCCCTCGAGCCTCCGTTCTATATTCCATATTAATCTAAGCTCTCATATACGCGCCAAAGTAACGACTTCTTGTGATATGGCGACTCCACACACCCCAACCGCAATACTGCTATCGCATTTGCAAGCCTTATCTGATGTCATTATCTTGACCTTTATAATCGCGATGAGCTTGTTTCTGGAGGGCGTCCGTTCTCAGCATACTGATATATGGCGAGGAACAGGGTGGACGTCGCAGTTGCTCTACGGCCACAAGCAACGACTTGTAAATGCGGGCGTCGCGGGCGTCGCGGGCGTTGCGGGCGTTGCTGTAGCTCTGCTACGGGAGATGAGCGAAGGTGCAGCAAGCGTTGATCGCAAGGGGGCGTTGGTCGAGGAGGAGGCTCCATTACTACACCAAAGTAGGGAGTCGCGATAGAGGCCTGGTGGCAGAGAGGGGCTCACTCGAATCGCTCACCGAAGTCAATCACGGATTGTGCGAAGCCAAATCTGGAGCCTCATATGGAGGCTACCGAACGATCGACTCAATTACAGATTCAAATGGGCCGCGGTAGTAGCCGCCACTAATTACAAAACGGACGACACTAAAAGGCGCACGGATTGAACAAATATAATATGGAGCTGATTTGCAACCGAACGTACCCTAAGTTATAAGTTAATCTAAAGCACCTAGTATATTATATATTGGCATAGATTGTATATATAGAGTACCTAAAGATAAATATTATAAGTACCTAATAAGGATATATTGGGCACTGGATAAAAGAAGGTTTAGAAATGCTAAGTATATATATAGATAGCACCTAGTAGAAGTTTAGGAGTTAGATAACTTAATATTTTAACTAGAAAGATTCCTTATAGAAGAATGCCTAGATAGACAATAGTAGTAGGAATGCTTAGAAAGTATATATTTATAGCATATTAAGGAAAAGAAGTGAACTAAGTATTAGCCTAAGGAGGACTAAGTATAGCTAAGATCTAGTAGCTAATAGTTAGGAAAAGGCAAGGCCTATAGGACTAGAGGGAGCTAGTAGTAGAGCCTTAGACCCTTAAAGGAATTTAAGAATAACACCTAAATCTATAAATTAAATGGTAAGATTAAGAGTTTAAAGTATTAGTAGATAGTAGAGTAATAAGAAACTATATATTACTAGCAGTAGTTAAAAGGATGGAGCTACTATATAAATAAAAGGAGTATCTATATCTATTAATAACAATTTCTAAAAGTCTAATAGCCTATAGAGGAGTTATTATTAATCTTAAAATAGGACCTATTTAGATAACTATTAAAGGGAGATAAATTAAAATATCTTTTAATATCTTACCATTAGGAAAGGACAAGGTAATGTTAGGAATGCCTTAGTTACAAAAATATAATCTAAAAATTAAGTAGGTTATAGGATAGGTTAATATTATTATTATTTATTGCTTAATGTCCGATTTAGATCCCTGTTGGGCCCACGCGGACTACTCCTTATATATATATAGGGAGAAAACTCTATTTGAGAAAACCCCGTGATCCGTCTCCCCGCCTTTTAGGGCTCGCTTACGAGTCGCCTGCGAGTTACTAGTGGTGCTCTACTACCTTACTTTTTAACCTCCTTGGGAACTACTGCTGCCGTAACAAACCTACGGACGCGCTAGTATTATATACTGTACTCTACTCCTGTAGAGTTATTAGGGGGCGCCTATTACTCGCCCCTTTGCCTTTTATTGCTATTTCCTTTGCAACCCGGAACTAGTCTAGCACATTTTGGCCAATGAGCTACCGGGTAGCCGCCTTAAGGCCTTTCTGTGTTGAGAGCAGTGGGATAGGTTAATATTAAAAATACTTAACGGCGCAAGATATAATAAACTACTAAAATAGTATAGTACTAAGTTAGAGCGATATATAAAAAGACTAAGTAAAGCTTAAGTTATATACCAAAGAGATACTATAAGTATGGGGAAAAGCTATAGAGCCTAAAAAGTAAAAAGCTATTAAAATACGTAGTATTTTTTTATTTTTTTTATTTTTTTTATTTTTATTTTTTATATCCATTGTATTATACTATGTATAATACTGCGCATGCAGCCTTTAGGCTATAGCGCTATGGTTTTATATATATGAATCCTTTCTAGGCAGCTTAATATGTACTAGTAGCTATGTCCTAGTAGTTTATAAACCTCTAGACTAGAGGTTTACCGCTCCCTAGTAAATTACTAGGTTACGACAACTATTAGGTAGTATTAAAACAGTAGAAAAACGGTAAAAGAAACGGTAAGAGAATCCTAACGCCTACCCCTATACTTTTTATAGTTTATTTCTGTCCTTTTGCTTACTACTGTCTATTTGTTACGGACGCTTTAAGTATAATATTATAACTACTTAGGGAAGAGTCGCAGGAAGCTAGTTGGTTAATATAGGCATAGACTAGGATGGATCCGGTGGAACCATGTAATAAGGAATAGTAAGCAAGTCACATAATATTATACGCGGTGTACGGAGTATACACAGTGTACGCTATGTATAATACGTATAACACGTACCTTACGTATAAGAGAGGATTTCTTAGGAGTACGGTTGTGTATTTAAAGGACCTTAGTCCCTACTATAGATAGTTCTCTCCTTATAGTAAATCTTAGAATACAATTGGAGTTAATCTATTGGGCAACCACTCTACTAGTTATTATTATATTGTTGTTTTGTTCTTACCTATATACCTAGCCTAATAATAGAACCCACTGTAGTTCCTACTATAAGGTTCTGTTACACATTCACTACTAAGGTTACGGTATTAAATAAAGTCGAATAATATGCCACCTAGAGCACTAGTTATAACGGCGTCAACAGTAGCCACAACCTTAGGGCTAGGTAATACTAGTATGGACGATAGGGATTCTTAAGCGGTTACATAAAGTTAGTTACAGGAAATAGTTAATCACTTATAAGATAATAGTAGGATACTTAAAGAACGCATTAATAGAATTAGAGCAGTAAAGGTTAAGTTACCTTTAATTAAACAATTCTTAGGAGAGAAGTTAAAGCTTAAGGGATTTCTTACGCAAATGCACTTTAAGGTAGTATAGGAAGGAGCGAAGTTAGCAACATCGTTAGATTAAGTAGCCTATATAGGATTGTTTCTAATAGGGAGGGCACTTAAGTGGTTTAAGCTATATCTCACGGAAATATAGGCTAATAGCATAATAACTACTAACCAGGATGTATGGTATATATTTACCAGTTAGAACGGGTTTACGGAATAACTAACGTAGATATTTAGAGACCCGGAGGCTATAACCATAGCGGAACAAAAGCTTTAGAACTTAGTATAACGCACTTTAGTAATTAAGTATATAACACAGTTTTAAATACTAGCCACGTAGGTTAAGTGGAATGACAGGGCGCTTATGGCACAGTATAAATAGGGACTTAAGGCTAAAGTCTAGGATATAATTATCCTAATGGAAGATACGGATACTCTAAGAGAGTTAATAGATTAGTTAATAAAGATTAATAATAGGATCTATTAAAGGGAATAAGCTAAGAGAGGGCAAGATAGAGTTTTATAGTTATATAAGGCGTAGAACACGCAATGGCAGATATAGAGTTAAAAACTATGGAATGGCGTAGAGCTAATAGACCTAAGTGGTACTAAAGAAACCTAAAGGTGGGAAAAGAAACTATAGAAACCTAGAGGTTAAAGATTAAGTAATTAAAGAACCTAGGAGTAGAGGCCAAACTAGGGATCTTAGCAATAGAAGATGTTTAGGCGAACTCTATAGTAAGAAAGGTGGTTTAAAGATAGAGCTTGTATAAATTGTAAAAAACAAGGTTATTTTGCTAGAGACTATAGAGGTGGTTAGAGTAATTATATAGTAAAGGGAACCAGACCAGCAGATAGCACGTACGTATAGAGGGATAACGGTGCACTATAAGAAACAAAAGAATGTTTAATTAATAGTTTTGCGTATTGTTATAATAACGCATGCCGAATTTATAAGGACGCTAAGTACGGCGCAAGCTATTAGCTATAAGAGCTATTATTATTTAAGTTTAGAGGAACCAACGAACTAGCTTATAGATTGGACATTAAAGATAATAAATTTAATAAAGGCGAAGCATTTACCAATAATAAGGCAATAAAGGCAGCTTACTAGGAGTATACAAATCTTAAAGAAGTTAAAACAGAAGCAGAGATTAAGACCATTATAGAACAAGGTTTAGTAATAGGTATAGTAATACTATTAGATACGATTTCTATTGCTTTATAAGATAATAGGAGTAATATTTAGAAGAAACTAAGCAAGTAGATAACTACTAGTGCTAGCTTATTACTTAATAAAGGTAAAAGGCTACAGGCTTAAGATTTTTAAAATAAGATAAGACACACCTAAGGACCCATAACGGACGAAAACTGATGGGAAAGGGTAGCGACTTAGTTTAGTAACAAATAAATAAGTATAGGACGCAAGTTTAAGAACTACAAGTTTAGGGAATAAATAAGAATGTTAGCAATTCTAGGTAAACATAGTGTTTAGCCTAAAGATTAAATAGTTAATACCAGGATTAAAAAGCAAGACAACTATAAAGATCTAGCTATAAGACGCAGAAAACAAGAAACTATAGATAAGTTTAGAATAAGAATTATTATATAGTAAAAGTAAAAGCTAGACAAAAGGTTAGCTATGCTAGGTTGTATAAGGGATAGAGCACTTATATAAAGAGTTACTAATAGGCCAAGTATAGGGACACCTAGGGTAAAGTGGTTAGATAAACTAGAACAAGAAGAGGATTTAGACATCCTAACTAGGTTTAAAGAAATATATACTAAAGGATATTATAATATAGCAATAACAAAGTACTTTCTAATAGACAGACCATACACACTAAACTAGTTGTACGGAAAGTGGTATAGGCAATAATATAATAATAAATAGGAAGACTTTTATATATAGCTAGATAAAAAAGTTATCTAAGACCAACCCATTATAGAGAAACGCATAAGTTATATTAAAGGAGCGTTGATTATAATATTAAGGAACCTAAAAGAAGGATTTAGGGACTAGAGAAGTAAGCGATAAATCTTAGTACCTATAGTAGAAATACCAGTGGTTAGGTTAACTAGGTATAGGTTTAAACTTAAGAATAAAGATAAACTAAGAGTTAACCTAAAATATATAGCGCATTATATACTATTGTGGATAGCTTGTGTGGATAATATATGCAACATATATAGGGCACCTAAAGATAAGAACCGGAAGTACCTAGTAAGGATATATTAGGCACCAGAGGAAAAGCGGTTTAGGAATGCTAAGTATATATATAGTTGGCACCTAGTAGAAGTATAAGGTTAAGGGGACTTAATACTTTAACTAGAAAGATTCCTTACGGAAGAATGCCTAGATAGATAATAGTGGTAGGAGTGCCTAGAGAACACTTATCTATAGTATATAGAGGAAAAGAAATGAACTAAGTATTAGCCTAAGTTAGACTAAGTATAGGCAGGATCTAGCAGCCAACAGTTAGGAAAAGGGGAGGCGTATAGGACTAAAGGGAACTAGTGTTAAAGCCTTAGACCCTTAAAGGAATTTAAGAATAACACCTAAATTTATAAGTTAAGTGGTAAGATCAGTAGTTTAAAGTGTTGGTAGATAGTGGAGCAACTAGAAACCACATATCACCAAAGGTAGTAGAAAGAATGGGGTTACTATACAGATAAAAGGAACACCTATATCTACTTATAACGATTTTAGGAGATTAGATAGCCTATAGAGGAGGTATTATTAATCTTAAAATAGGACCTATTCAGATAACTATTAAAGGGAGACCAGTTAGAATGTCTTTTAATATTCTACCATTGGGACAGGACAAGGTAATACTATAAATGCCTTAGTTACAGAAGTACAATCTAAAGATTAATTGGGTTATAGGTTAGGTCGATATTAAGGATACTTAATAGTATAAAGTGCGACAGTAAACTAAGTTAGTATAGTACTAAGTTGGAGCGATATATAAAGAGACTAAGCAAGGCTTAAGTTATATACCAAAGAGATACCACAAGTATGGTAAAAAGTTATGGTTACCAGAAAGTAAAAAGCTGTTAGAGGATATAGTATGGGACTATAAAATAGAACTAGAAGAGGGAACGAGTTTAAAGTTCTTTTTAATCTATAAGCTTACTAAAATAGAGTTAGTAGCGCTTAAGGAGTTTATCTAAGAGAACTTACGCAAGGGATATATTAGACCGTTACAGTTATTAGTAGAATATCCAGTACTATTTATCCTAAAGAAAAATGGAAAACTTAGGATGTGTATAGACTATAAACAGTTAAATAGCATCACTAAAAAGGATAGGTATTTTTTACCCTTAATTAGCGAAATCCAAGATAGGATAGGTAATGTAAAGATCTTTATAAAGATAGATCTAAGGTGGGCATACTATTAGATTAAAATTAAGGAAGGTAACAAATAAAAGGCAGCCTTTAGGTTAAAGGAAGGACTATATAAGCCATTAGTTATATAGTTCGGGCTTATAAACATACTAGCAATGTTCTAGAAGCGAATTAATAGTGTGTTAGGAGAACACCTAGATAAATTTGTTATAGTATACCTTAATAACATTATTATCTACTTAGAGAGTAAGGAAGAGCATAAAGAACATATTAAATAGGTCTTAAAGAGACTATAAGAAGAATAGATGCTAGTAGTAATTAAGAAATACGAGTTCTTTACTAAAAAGACCGATTTTATTAGATTTATTATTAAACTAGGCCAACTTAGCATAGATCTAAAGAAGATTAAGGCTATAGTGAATTAGCAAGAACCAGAAAACGTTATATAGTTAAAATCGTTCCTAGGGTTTTATAATTACTGTAGAAGGTTTATAGCGCAATAGTTATAGGATATTAAGCTATTTACGCAGTTAACCAAGAAAGAAGAACTATGGGCATAGGGAAAGAAGCAATAAGAACTATTTAAAAAAGTTAAAGAGTTGTTTACCTAGGAGCTAGTTCTTAAGATCTATTAACTAGGTCTAAAGACGGTTATAAAAACAGATACATTAGACTTTACACTAGGGGTATACTTTATGTAGAAATATTAAGACGGATAGCACCCAGTGGCATACTATAGTTAAAAGATAACACTACTAGAGTTAAACTATGACATCTATAATAAGGAGTTGTTAGGTATAGTTACAGCACTTAAGGAATAGAGAGTATTCTTATAAGGCACAAAGAAACCATTTATAGTTAAGACGGATTATAAGAACCTTATAGGATTCCTAACAATAAAGGAACTTAACCGAAGACAGGTTAGATAGGCGGAAATGCTTATAGAATACTATTTTAAAATTTAGTATACCAAGGGTATAGATAATACACAAGCAGACGCTCTAAGCAGAAAGGCTAAACTATAAAGTAGTAAAAAGCTATTAGGAGCTTTATTACAAAGGGATTAAGATAAATTAATTAGATACAATTATCTAAAGATCGCAGTGACTAAGGAAAGTTAGATCCATAAATTATTAGAGAGTAATTAAACATAAAAGATCTAAAAAGCGTAGGTAAAGGATCTAGACTTAGAGCAATACAAAAATAGAGAAGCAATATATATGCCTAAGTCTATCGCAGAAGAATTTATTAAGGAATTCCATAAGGGAATAATATAAGGACATAATAGAGCTATAGGCTTAATGTTAAGACTTTAAAAGGAATATATTATTTAAGGAATCTAGGGACTAGCAAGATAAGTTATAAGGAAATATCTAGATTACCAAAGAAACAAACTAATAAGGTATAAGCTATATAGAGGGCTATAACCTATCGAAATACCAGGAAGACTATGGGAAGTTATATTATAGGACTTTATTGTTAAGTTACTAAAGTTAAGAGATCCTATTATAGGATAAGATTATAATGTGATTTTAGTAATAGTGGATAAGCTAACAAAGTAGGGATACTTTATAGTATGCACTAAAGAGATATTAGTAGAAGATGTCGCTAGAATCTATATAAAGAAAGTATTTATAAGATATAGGGCACCAGATAAGATTATATCAGATAGAGATCTAAAATTTATAATAGTATTTTAGGAAGTGTTTCTAGTAAAATAAGGAGTTTGCATAGTAACATCTACAGCGTATTATCCGCAGACAGACAGACAAACGGAAAGACTAAACTAGACACTAGAACAGTATCTAAGGCATTATATTAATTACATATAGAATAATTAGGTATCGTTATTACCAGTTATACAGTTTATATATAATGCAACACTATAAGAAGGAATAGGGACATCACTATTTAAGGCGAATTATGGGTATAAGCTAAGAATATCATTATCGCCATATTAAGTAAAAAGGACGAGTAGTATAGCTAAACTAAGAATGGAGATATTAATAAATCTTTATACAGACCTTAAAGAAACAGCTAAACTAGTATAAGAATAAATAAAAAGGTACTATAATGCTAAGAGATCTGAGGGACCAGATCTTAAGGAGGGAGATAAAGTATGGCTACTATACAAAAATTTTAAGAGTCAACGACTAAGTAAGAAGTTGGACTACGTTAGACTAGGACCTTTTAAAGTTAAATAAAGAATTTTATTGGTTATATATAAGTTAAACTTACTAGCCAAAATGAAAATCTACCCTATACAATACGTTGCAATGCTAGAGCCAGCACACGGGAATATTAAGCCACCAGTCTATAAGGCAGATATGTATAGAGGATAAGAGAAAGACAAATAGCAAGTTTTAAAGATTATTAGTTATAAGGACGTAGATAATAAAATATGGTATAAAGTAAAGTAGATAGGCTATAGTAAAACTACTATCACGGAGCGAGCACAAGCGATGGTAATATATAGCAAAGTAGATATTATTAAGCTATGTATATAAACTGCGTAATGAAGTTAAGACGTTGCGTAAGGAGAGAAGGTAAGGAAACGGGGAGAAAGGGTATATATTATTAGTTTTGTTGCTTGGTCAACACGTGCACGGAGCAGGATAGGATTCGAGGAACGGTCCTGGCAGAACTTGGCAGGATTTATTAGACTTGGCAGAATATAGCAGAATGCGGCAGATTGCTATTAGATTGCCGTAAATTACCGGCAGATTGTTATCTCGCGGTTAGTCTCTTCTTGCTGCGTCAGTGGAAACAGGTAGACGTGTGTAAGGTGTTACGGAGGTGTCCCATAACAGTACCCCCCCTTTAAACTCGAGCTTCTGCGAGATGGGGCTATGGTAGTTCTAGGTAGAGTTTATAAAAGTCTTCTACGGCTTATATAAGTCCTATAGAGTTAACGGGTTCCTATAAGGGCTCAGTAAAGCCTCTCTATTTCGTAAGGTACATATATTTGCGTTTCCGTTTATCGTACTTAATGTTGTTAACTCTTTTAACAAGGTACTTATCCTCACCATCTACTTTAACTGGTAGGGGAGGGTCTTAGATCTGTCCAGGTAGGGCGTCTAATATAGGGGCGGCAGGGTAGAGGACTAACGTATAAAATATAGGGTGGATTTTAACCGTATTAGGGAGCTTTAGTTGGTAGGCATAAGGAGAGACAACTTTTCCAACCTTATAAGGGCCGGCGTTCTTCCAGTCAAGTTTCTTAGTAGGTCGTTTCATATTCAGATTTCTTGCGTCTAGCCAGACAAAGTTACTAATTTGGTAAGCTAGTGCTAGGGTTCGGTTCTTATTTGCTGCGGCTTTATAGACAGACTGGGCCTATATTATTTTGTTAGTAAGGAACTCTTATAGTTCTTCCATCTTCTTTACAAATTCGTTTGCTTCTGCAACTTATAAGGCCTAATAAGCTAGGTGAGGAATATTACTAAAGGGTTCAAAACCCATTCGCGGGTGCTGGCCGTAATTAGCCAGAAACAGGGAGACCTTTGTGGTTTCTAAAACGGAGTTATTTGCAGTAAATTCAGCAAATATAAGCTAGTCTATCCAGTCGTCCTACAAATACAATATATATATCCGAATATACTGTTCCATTATAGCATTTACACGTTCCGTTTGACCATCCGTTTCTAGGTGATATGCTGTAGACAACAGTACTTTAATACGGAGTCGGGTAGTTAGTTCTTCCCAAAACGCCAAGACGAACTAGCGGCCTTTATTGGAGACGATCGTTTTGGGGAGTCCATAGAGTTTCCATACATAATCCAGGAACAGTTGGGCAACGGCAGGTATTAACATATTAGGGTAGGCGATCAAGTGTCTCATCTTAGATAGTCAATCTATAACTACTATAATATTTATGTATCCTTTACTTACGGGGAGATCAACAACGAAGTTAATTAAGATGTCCTTCCATCTTCGGTCTGGAATAGGCAGTGGCTTTAGAAAGCCGTTATACGTCTCATACAAAGCTTTGGCTCGTCGGTAGGTATGGCAGCTGGAGACGTACCTTTGTATCGTATTATGCATATTCGGCCAGTAGTATTCTCGTTGGAGCAGTTCTAGGGTTTTTCCTCAGCCTAGGTAGCCGGCTACTGGTAGGTCGTGTACGTGTTTGAGGAGCTTAAGCTTAAGTTTATCGTAATTAGGGACAACTAGGCAGTTCTAGTAGTATAAGTGGTTTCCGCGGACTTCGCATTCACTTAGAGAAACCTTTTTAGAGCGTCTAACGCCGTCTTGAATTAGCTTAAGCGTCTCTTGGATAAATTCATTGTTTAGATATTCGTTGACTATAATCTGTTTAATAGTTCGATCAATTATTTTAAGGGCGTGTACCATAAGATCTTTAACAGGGGGATTAAATAGCTCAGGGCGGAGTAGAGTCTAATTGCGGTAAAAGCGCGCTTCTTCTTAAGCTAGTGCGTCCTGTGAACGTCGGGTTAGGGCATTAGGCTTCTAGCCTTAAACGCCTAGGCGGTATATAATTAAGAATTGGAATCAAAACAGATATTCTAACTAGCGGGCTTGACAGTGGCTCAGCTATTTCGTGGTTGTGAAGTACTGTAGGTTCTTATAGTTGCTAAGAACTTTAATCGGGAATCTAGTTTCTTTTAGTTCTGGTCACCATTGCTTAAAGCATCTAATAATCGCCAGCAATTCCTTATTATAGATCTCGTAATTACATTCAGCTAGGCTTAGTCGTTTTAAGAAGTATACTATAGGGTGCAATACTCCTTCCTCATTATATTGAGATAGAATGCCTCCAGTAACGTAATTAGATAAGTCAGCTTCTATAACGCTTATTCGGTCTGGGTTAAAGTGTTAAAGCACAGGTACAGTAGTAAATATAACCTTTAGATAAGCAAAGGCCTTCTTACATTCCTTATTAAAGATAAAGGCTTTATCCTTTCGGGTTAAGGCCACAAGGGGTGAAACTAAGGCGGAGAAGTTATTAATAAACCGTCAGTAGAAGTTGGTGAAGCCTATAAAGGCCCTTACGTCCTTAACGTTCTTAGGTTCTTGCTAGTTTATAATTACTTCAACCTTCTTAGGGTCCATTTATACGCCATCTATAGAAATAACGAGTCTAAGGTATAGGACTTCCGTTTTATAGAACTCGCATTTATCTATATCTAATTGTAGACCGGCCCCGCGCAAGGCTTACAGGATTAGTTCAACATATTTTTAATATTTAGCTAGATTATTGCTGTATATCAAGATGTTATTAATATAAACAATACAAAAGACGTCCAGGTATGGGCGCAGGGTATTATTTATAAAGTATTAGAATAAACTTGGGGCATTTGTGAGGCCAAATAGCATTACCAAGTATTTAAATAATCCGTATTGAGTACAAAATGCAGTAAGCCATTCGTCTCCTTTTGCGATACGGAGGCGGTTAAATGCATAGATAATATCAAGCTTTGTATAGAAGCGAGCCTTACTTAATCGGTTTAGTGTCTCTTAGATTAACAGGATTAGGTATCAGTTCTTAACAGTGACAGTGTTAAGGGCTCAGTAGTCTATACAGAAGCGTAGACCACTGCTAGGTTTCTTAATAAAGATTACTGGTGCGGCTACAGGTAATAAACTTGCTCTAATAAAACCCTTATCTAGATATTCGTCTAAGTACTTCCGTAGTACTTGGAGTTCGTTTTAGGACATCCCATATAAGGGTCCAAATCCAGGATGTTTTCCTTCTTTAACTACAATCTTATGATTATATAGACGGCGTTCCGGTAGCTTATTAGCTTCCTTTTATAAGAATACATCTAAATAATTATGGTACTCTACTGGTACCTTCGTGGCGGGGTCAATGTGCTTCTTTAGTACTAAGGCCTTCTTAATATCGGCTATTGTAACAGCGAAGATTATATATTCTGGTTTCCTGGCGAGTCATGCCAGCGGAGTAGCTCCAATCATATAGATATCTAAGGTATTAAGCGAGCTCAGATTGTCCTTAGTTTCTTATATGGTTTCTTGTTCAGATTCAGGTTCGGTATTAGTTATAAAGTTAGTATTAGATTTAGGTTCAGGTTCTTCAAGTATCCTTTTTATGGTAAAATACCAGTTCTTCTAGTACTTTCGTATATTAAGCTTAAGCTTCTACTTGGTTCTGGGTGCAGCAGTTAGAGTCGGTTTGTATAGTTATATATTATTTTTGGGTTCTTAATGGTCGTCGGTAAAAGTCTTACGTTAGTGGAATTTGGTGGAATTCTCTAGTAGGTGGAATTAGGTGGACTTTTTAGGTACAGGGTGGACGTCGGTGGAAATTTTAAACTAGTAGATCTTAATAGATTTTCCAGGTTTCAGTTTAGGGTCTAAGCAGCGAGTCGTAAAGCACTTCTGCTTGTAGTGGGAGGCAGTAAATAGAAGCTTAAGGTTGTCCCAATTAATAGTTACCTTATATAGCTTCATCCAGGGTTGTCCAAGGATCACTAGGTAACCTAGGGTAGTTATAAAGAGCTTAATTAATTCTTCATAGTTTAGGTATTAGAGTCTTAGGGCCGCTACGTAAGTAATACGGCCCAAGACAGTACGTTTGCCATTAAATCCAAATACGTTAATATACCAGTTAAGGGGTGTTAGGGTAAACCTATTGTCTTATATGAAGATCTTATTAATAAATCCTATACCGCTAGCTCCTATGTCAATTAGGACTCGAGTATTAGCCTATTAACCTTTCTACCAAAGACGGCAGTTAACGGTTATACTACAATCCTAAAAGTCAGGTTTTGTAATATCTAATGCATTTAACGAGATCCTGTAACATAGCTGTCCCAGAGAGCGACTTAACTCCAAAACGTGCCTTTTAGTGGCGAGCGGGAAGGGGTTCCTATAGAACATCAGTTATAACTTCGTCCTCATAAGTAGTACTTACTAGACGCGGGGCTGGAGCCAGGTAAAGATTAGGAACAGTAACTGGAGGATTAATATAGTAAACAGTTATTAGTGTTGGCCGTTTGTAAGTCGTGTTGGGGTATAGGGACGGAGCAGTATCTTAAGATATATTCCTTACTTCCGCATTTAAAGCAAAGGCCTAGCTTAATGCGTCGTTCTCGTTCAGGGGACCCTAGTAGAGCGTATCCTAGGGTCCCTATATTAATATCCATGGCGTCAGGGTGCTTAGGCTAAGACGATAACTTAGTAGACGTTCACAGGGCTGTCATATTATATTAAGGAGTGGACTTTGGTGTTAGGCGTAGTATATCATTATACCGTTTATTAATAACGTTTGCGCAGGCGTCGAGAGCTCCTGGTAGGTCTACACCTATCAGGGAGGTTTTTAGTTCAGGGCTCAAGGACTCAACGAGGCTGTTAACCAGTGCGGAGTTATTCCAGCCTATTTCCTTTACGTAACAGTTAAATTCAGAGAAGTATATTAGGAAACTTTTTATTCCTTAAGTCATGTGGTTTATCTTCCTCTAAGCGGTAGCTTAATAGTTCAGGTCACCGTACGTGGCTTTAAGTAGTACAACTAGACTTTATACTAAGTTTGGTTAAAGGGGTTTAACAAGGTCAGCTACGTCTCCTCCTAGTCAACTTAGGGCGTAGCAGAGTCGGTTGGCTTCAGTTAGGTAGCAGTCAGCATTACCAGTTAGCTTATTTTTAAGCTGGCTTAGGAATGATCAGAGTTCTTATTATTTACTAGTAAATATCAGAGGATCTAGTAGTCATTCGGATCGTTGCGGTGCAGTAGTCGGTTTGGGATGAATAGTTACTATAGGTTTAGGACTCTTGTCCCGCGTATTCGTCTCCGGAGAAGGCGTTCGGTCTTAGGGCCCTAGTGTGGGCATCCTAAGGGTGCGAACTTCTTCTTAAAGGTCCTTGATTATTTGCAGGTGTCGTGCCTCTTGTTCGGCTTATCGTTAAGTTAAAGTGGCTTGGTTCTATGCGAGGGCGTCTATAAAGGACTTTTATATCTCTGCCAATTGTTCTTAGAGTGCGGACATGATGCTAGCGGCTGTCATGGGGGCTTTAGGGTCGTTCTGCATTTCGGAGGGTAGTATGTAAGGTTAACGCAACGTAGTATCACGGAGCGAGCACAAGCGATAGTAATATATAGCAAAGTAGATATTATTAAGCTATGTATATAAACTGCGTAATAAAGTCAAGACGTTGCATAAAGAGAGAAGGTAAGGAAACAGGGAGAAAGGGTATATATCATTAGTTTTGTTGCTTGGTCAACACATATACGGAGCAGGATAGGATTTAAGGAATAGTCCTAGCAGAACTTAGCAGGATTCATTAGACTTGGCAGAATATAGCAAAATGCGGCAGATTGCTATTAGATTGCCGTAGATTGCCAATAGATTGCCGTCTCGCGGTTGGTCTCTTCTTGCTACGTCGGTGGAAACAGGTAGACGTGTGTAAGGTATCACGGAGGTGTCCTATAACAACTACCTAGAAACCACTAAGCAACTTAAAAAACGCTATAGGAAAGGTACGGGAGTATTAAAAGAAAGTAGGTTAGGTAATATTAACAAAGAAGGATCGCTAAAGAATAAGTTACCTAAGGGGGACCCAAGAGGAGCAATTACTAAGCTACTTGGAGTTATTTCCCTTGTAGAAGGAGAGCTAGTTCTTTTGTTACCTAGCTTAGATAAACCCTATTAAACTAGTTTCTACTCCTTAAAACGGACCTTCTTACGCACTTTCTCTAGACGAAGAAGACGGGCAGAGGCCAATAGACGGGCTTTAAGGGCACGCTGTTAAGTAGCTATAGCCTCCTGCTTCGCTTCCTATGAATAATAAAGCTTATCTAAGGTGCTTAAGAGCTTACCGTTAAGCTTTATAGCGGCAGATTAAACACGAGACCCTATAATAAGTTACTTAGGGAACTTGAAGACTGTTAAGAGTCATAGGACGCGTATACTTAGTATTAAAGATAGAGCGAATATTATAAAACGATTAAATGTTTGCTTTAGTACACTCTAAACAAGATAAGGGTTATTAAGACGAGGGACTTGCTATTATAATATATACTAACTCTGCTTTTGCACAGCGAGAATACGGAGACGACATTATCTTACTAAGCAATAGTATAGTAGCCATAGTACGAGCATAACATTACGCTTATAAAGAAGAAGAAGCTTTAGGTATAATAAGTAAGGATATTAACTAGACTAATTAAACGGACATTACACCTCTAGTAGACAACTTAGAGATGTTAGGAATCTTTAAGGACGAAGATAAAAAGGAGGGAGATGGTGTTACAGACGCTTTAAGTACAATGTTATAACTACTTGGAGAAGAGTCGCAGGAAGCTAGTTAGTTAATATAGGTACGGACTAGGATAGATCCAGTGGAACCATATAATAAGGAATAGTAAGCAAGTTATATAATGTTATATATGGTGTACGGAGTATATGCAGTATATGCTACGTATAACACGTATAACACATACCTTATATATAAGAGAGGATTTCTTAGGAGTACGGTTGTGTATTTAAAGGACCTTAGTCCCTACTGTAGATAGTTCTCTCTTTGTAGTAAATCTTAGAATATAATTAGAGTTAATCTGTTGGGCAACTACTCTACCAGTTATTATTATGTTGTTGTTTTGTTCTTACCTATATACCTAGCCTAATAATAGAACCTACTGTAGTTTCTGCTACAAGGTTCCGTTACACTATTTATTAGGAGTCTAGTAGGAGTTACCTCCTTTTAAAGATCCTTCTTCCATTAGCTACTTTCTAGTAGCTATTTTTGTCCTACTTAGGAATAGAAAAAGCGCCCTTTTTCCTTTCTCTGTACAAAAAAGCTTCTCTAGGGAGAGAGAAGAGCTTAGGTGTCTTTGCATTTCTTTTCTTTCTTCCCAGTATAATCTACATTCTAGTAATAGGTGCTTAGGAGTCTGTATAGCTCTATAGTCCTTAAAGCATCTACCTTCTTTATCTTTCCCTATTGTCTTAGAGAAGGATTTAAAGAAGCCTTTTCCT
>Ga0307507_10002591_pt1 | contig 37355 bp, 12 predicted proteins | sample 7_EM_MG_FD_207223 | JGI IMG/M metagenome (GOLD analysis project Ga0307507, IMG submission 207223) | Populus trichocarpa ectomycorrhiza microbial communities from riparian zone in the Pacific Northwest, United States - 7_EM | ecosystem: Host-associated > Plants > Roots > Unclassified | place...
GGCCGTTCGCTTATACCCGCCTGTTATACTCCTAAGGCAGGCTGTTTGGACCTTTTGGAGTGGTTTAAGGAGTGATTTAGGGGGGCCTTTCTCGGTTTCTCCAGTGGCCCAAATGCTAGATCCATACATCATGGTTGGCCGGACAACTGCTGTATATAGTAGGCGTGACCTCTGGAAGCATGGACCCCATATAGAATTAACAATCCTGGACATGGCGATATACTGTGCTTGGCCCTTACGGGCCGCTTGCGCCGCATGTGCGCTCCACCAATAGGGAGATATATTTAAGGTGTTTACCCATCCACATTTTTACTAGGGCGTAGTATATTATTTCGCTATATATTAAGGGTTTACCATTAAAGCCTTATAGGCCTTAGGGCTTATTAAGTTTCTTTAAGTTTAGGCGTTAAGTTTTTGCATAGTTTGTATTAACAAAGCCTATACTAGTAGCTCCGCTATTTATTAAGATTTATACCTTCTTCCATTTTCCTAATATTTAAATTTCACTAAGTATATTAAGGGAGTTATGCCGTATATTAGCGCTAGAAGAGCCTAGACACTTATACTCTTCCACTTTTTATCCTAAGGCACAACTTAGCCTTAGGATAATTTATTTTTCAAGTTAACTAAAGGCAAGATATTTTATAGCAACTAAATATAATTTATAGAGCAGGTATAATTTAAGGAATAAGTATAACTTAAGGAATGGGTATAGTTTAAGGATTGGGAGGAACTACGGCAGAATTTTTTAAAAGGGTAAGTTCGGCAATGTTTTTAAATATATCCTTTTTTACCGCATCTAAAGCAGTCTCTATTTATGTCTTAAGTTCTTTATTTATCGATTCCTAAGGGTATATAGAATTAAGCGGCATTAAGGTCCATAGGGTTGTATATAGGGCTTTTAGGTTTTAAAGATGGATCGCGCTTTAGGGTATATACCAGTTTTATAGAGTTTTAAATATAAGGTATAATTGGCTTTAGAGAACGAGTCTATTTATTATATTAAAGGTCCTTATTAATTTATTAATATTGTTGGTAACACAAGGTGATATTACGTAGTTACAGTTTGTAGCTAGTATGATGTTGTTGTTGTATATCTCCCTCCTGCTTAAGGAAGGTAAGGAGCTTAAGGCTCCTCGCCACGCTAGTGCCGCGGCGACACGTAATAGCAACTTGCCTGTATTCCCAACACTGGCAACTCTTCTTTTGCGGTTGCCATCTACATATATATACCGCTCGACTAGCGTAACAAATATTAATCCTCCTTACTTACTATTGCCATTGTAATATAAGTCTCGCTGTCCCAAAATTTGCCTCTTAGTACGTAGTGCTTTCTTACTTAGGAGTTATAGGTAGATATCTTGTTAGGAGGGCCGCCAAGGCGCTAGTAGTAAGCGAGCCAATAGCGATTTTCCATCCTGGGGATAGAAAATCCTAATTGGCTAGTTTGAGTTAGGGTCTATAAAATGTTATACTTCTACTCCCTTTTAACCTAACCTTTAACTTATATATATAGAGTATTTGTATTAACAAACGTTTCTAGAGCCTTATTTAGGTTTGCCTTTATTATTATATCTACTAGGTTATCTTAACCGTTAATCCATTAAATCTTAAAGAGTTCTTGCCGTTTGTAGGATTAATAAAGTGCTATAATATTAATTATAAGGCGCTTCTCCTTTGCAGTACTAAGCTTAACTAAGCACTTATAGAGGGAGTATAAATTAGTGTATACGATTGTAGGGATAATAGGAAGTTTAAATCAATCTATAATTATCTTTAGGGTAGTTCTAATTGCAATTGCCATATTAACTCTGCTAACTATTTTGTATATCTCTAACACTAGAACGCTTTAAGTGACGTACTTACTCTTGGTTAAGCTCTAATAGATAAAATTGCTATAGATTATAAAGTCATTCTCTCTAGTAAATTTATTTGTGATAATAATCTTATATCCTAACTAGGAGCTAAAATCTTTATTATTTACAAACGACCTATTAATAAATATAAAGAGCTTAGCAGTAGGAAGATTAATAGGCACGTAGAGTAGTCCCTAATTAAGATGGTTTATTTGCTAGAAAAGATATTTATTTAAGGTAAAAACATTATCCTTAGTTAGTTTCTAGTATTAGGCGGCAATAGAGAGATTAAATAAAGCCTTAGGTTAATAGATAGAAGCAACATAAGCTCTATAAGCGTGTTGCTCCATATATCCTTGCTTTAAAGAATTAGCGTTAATAACATTAATCTTCTTACTTTAACTCTTCTGGCGTAAAGCAATAGAATTCTTATTTAAGGAGAGGGTGCATCTATTAAAGAGTAATAGTGTTATTAAATTAAGCTTTTCCTTTAGCTTTATTATAAGATTTGCCTTTACTAACTTATCTTCTTTAAGAGCTAAGAATTGGTTGTCTCTTAAGATAATTATATTATTAGTTTATATACTAATGATTCTAAATAGAGTTCCTATGGTTATAATTAGGAAGTATAGGTTAAATATAGAAGTAGTTATTAAAAGCTTCTCTTTGTAGTGCTTGCTATAGGTAGCCTACTAATAGGTTTCTACCTCTGCAATTCTATATAATGGCTTAAGCACAATCATAATTATATCTTTGGGATATTAGTAACAAATTTACTCTAAAAAGTATGCTAATATTAAGCGCTAAAGGTGCGTTTCTAATTGGGTGTAGGCCTAAGTAATATCTTATAAATAAACCGCTATTCTATTCTTTATTAAGGAGGAAGCTAGCGCAATAATAACTTACTAACTAGCTTGTTAAATTATAGGAGATTATATAAGAATTACCTCCTTGCTATTATTATTATAACCTTAAATAACAAGCCTTAATTTCTTAAATAGGGCGTTAATAGCTTTGCCCTTAATCTTATTAACTATTCTTAACTTAAAGATGCAAACTCTATTAAACTTAGTAAGGTTATACTTCTTAAATTTAAAGACTCCTCTTATAATAAGACCATTAATCTCCTACTTATTGGATGCTTAGAAAGGAGCTCTAGGGGTTATAATATAACCTTTCTTTTAGAGCTATTTTGCAAGCTTAAAGTTAGCCTTCTCCTTAGCTGTTATAAAGGCCATTAATAACTTAACTCTATTCTTAATGGCGGTAACAAATTGCTCTTTAAAATTAATAAGATGTTAGCAATTTTATAATCCCTTTAGGCAACCTCTGCCGCGTTATGGTTGCGGAACCTCTACTACAATTATATTAGAATTGTAGTCGCCTTTTAGAGCATGTTAATTATAGTTCTCCTCTAGGGCATCCTATAAAGGTTTAGAACTGTTATCTTTATAATAAGGCTTAATAATAGTTAAATGGAATTAAGTGGGTCCGTAAGGCATCTAAATAGTATAAGTCTAACTATTAATTGCAATAAGTTAATATAGGCCTAACTATCCTCCCTTTTTACGCTATATGTATACCTTAAACTAAAGTGGCAGATTAAGTGTAGTTAAGGAATTTGGGCTATTTCTTATTCCTAGTGTGTTGTTAACCTAGCGTATAGCATAGAGATATTATACCTCCTTTGTTACCTTGCAAATAGCCTTAGCTTATTACACAATAGAGGGAGATAGTGGGGAATTGTTAGTTATCTAAGGGTAGGCGCTAAAGACTAGCAATATAGGTATAAGTCTATCTAGGCCAGCGGAATTATTAATGGCTTTAACAGCTATTTATAAGGTAAGTTCTTTGCTAGTGTCTTCTAGTTCTAAAGAGATAATCTTATATATATAGTATAATGGCGTGTAATATTGTTCCACTTTTCTAATACTATTATATACCTTAATAGGGACTTCCTTAACCTTAATTGCCATTGCCTTTATCTATTATTAGAACTTTATAGATAAGAAGTTCTTTCCTATATTATAAATAATTTAATTAAGGGGTCCTAAGTAGATATTAATCTAGCACAACTAAAGGGTATCCTATGCGTTTCTGGCTAATATATCTTTTAAGAAATGCGCGGCTTGGAAGGAGGTTAAGAAGTTAATAACTTAGAGCACTGGCTTGCCGCTAAGATATATAACGTTAATAATAATATAGAAGTTAAAGTTATAGTTATCCTTAAGGGTGAACTTAAATCAGCTAGGGGACTTCTAGTTTATTTGGTAGTAATAGCAGTACTTTATAAGGTGCTTAATTGCCTTAACCTTAACTTTATAGCCTGCTCGCTAAAGAACCTTAAGCAATTAGTGAATAGATGGGTGGCTAAAACAATGGTGTAGTTGGCGTAATTCTAACTTAGTTAAATGGCTCTAAGTAATACTCTTTTTTAGTTAATAAAGAAGTAACTAGGGATAACCCTACTTATATATAACAGGCACCCAATTGTCTCCCTAAATAAATATATTCTTAAGGTTATTAAGCCTAACGCCTAATTTATCTATATCTTTAATATAAAATAGAAACAGAGTGTTTGTAGGAACAATATAGAAGGTAATATACCCTAAGGGGGTTTGGACCCTAATTATGCTAAGAGAGGTTGTAGTACCCTTGCTAAAATAAATTGTGTGTTGGCCTGCCGTTAAATGGTTAATTTAAATAGAGCTATTAAGCTATTAAAGGGCTTAAACTTAAGGTTCTCCTACTATAGATACTCCTACGGCTCTAGTATCTGGTATAATACTATAGAAGACATTTGCTGAGTATCTGTTATTAAAGGAGAACGCAAAGCTCTCCTTTGGCTCATTAAAGATATCTAACTTTATAATAGAATGGAGTGTAGATTAGTTATTAAAAACAGCAACGGTTTATATGCCGTCTACCTTACTATACTTAGTAAAGTATTAGTTGGGAGAGTAGTCCTTAATTTCTATATCTATAAGGAGCTGTTCGGCCTTATTAACCTTACCCTTAAGATCTTCTACGCCTTTATATTTAACTAGGAAGCTTTAGAAGTAGGCTATAGTAACCTTATAATTTCTAATATTTCTTGCACTCTGGCAAAACTTATTATATACCTCCTTTCGCTTATTAAGGGAGTGTCTAGTTAACTAGCAATTTGGCTTCTTATAAATATAGTACTTCTTTTAGCAATTACTTTAAAATAAACCTCTATAAGTACCTCCACAATTGCCTTATGGTTAATATTAATTATACCCTCTGCTATATCCCCTACCACGGCCACCATATATATGGTCAGTCCAGTTATAATTATGTTGGTTGGGAATATTTAGTTAGGTAGGGTTTTTGGTATAGAACTGTTAAGATTCTTATATTTACATTATAGTACCTATAGCAGAGCGTAGCTTGGTATATACTCCTTTAAACATATCTATAGGTTTATATAGCGCCAAATTGCACTTAGGAATGCTACGGTAGGCTGAGATAACCTGGTCCCTTAGGCTATTCTTATTTTAGTAAGTTTTAGTAAGGCCACGTTAGATTTTCTAGAGTTTATTAAAGAGTAGTTGAAGGCACTCTAAATAAGTCTTTGTTAAGTTAGAAGTGATAACTCTTTAGAATATAGTCTTCTACTATTCGGATATATAAAGCTAGTAATTCTTATTAGTCTTAAAGTGGGCTCTAGTAAGCTAAAGTATTATATTAAAGCTATAGTTTCTACCCGTAATATAGTTGTAATAAAATATTGCCGCCTGTCCCTTTAATATAACTAAGAAAGCATAATAAAACTAGTGGCATTGGATTTTAACCTTGCTGCAGCAGTTATAAAAGACCTGTAATTTTGTTTTAAGCATATTATACAGTTCTCCTCTAAACTTCTTCTCCTTGTCCAAATATACCTTTATTAAATTTGTGACTTCTTATAATAGAGGCTTACTGGTTGGCTGGGGTAGAGAAGCTAGAGGCAGCAGAGGTAGAGGAAAAGTACCTCTAGGTGGGAGAGCACCTCTAGGTATAAGAGTACCTCTAGGTAGGATAGTAGCGTTCTAGGGGTTTTGTTCTAAATTAAAGTTGCCTTCTAAAGAATATGGGTTGGTTCTAGGTTTCTATAGTTAATATATAATTTTAGCTTCTATCTATACTGGTTCTTCTATACTAATAATAATGGCCTAAATATTACTGGTAATTGGGTTACTATTTTTAGTAACGTATACCCCATTCCTATAGAGGAAGTCTTAAAAATCCTAAATAATATTAACATTGCCAAGTGCCTAGGTATTAGCGGTCTATCCTATAAAATCCTCCCTAAAATATTTCTATAGCTATAGATCGGCATAATGTCTACTTTGGTAGAATATAATACGGTATAGGAGAAAGCCGTTAACTTGTTTTACGGTATAAGTTGTTATATTAATAGTAAATTCATCCTAATCTTTATTAATAAGTTTTGCGTATAAAGCTACCCCTAGTGGTAAGGAGTCTTCCTAGTTGTTTAAGGTAGGCATAGCCATGTTTTTAGGGGGAGGGAAATATTATTGGGGTAGGGATTGTCATTTAGTACGCATTTATTGTTTAGTACGCGTTTGTGATATATATTTGCGATTATAGGGCTTAGGACTAGTTCTGGCCTTAAATTACAAAGACTTATAAAGTATGTTGTTCTGTGTAATGGACGCAAGAATCTGTAATCTAGAAAAGGCTTAGGACCAGTTCTGGCCTTTAGATCCTTAGATTTATGGAAGAGTTCTATTTAAGGTTTAGGACTAGTTCTGACCTTAAAAGATAGCTTCCTCTAGCATAAGTAGCACTAGTATATAGTGGCTCGTCTCTTCTTAGTGGAATACCTAGCTGTTCTATAGTATAATAGTGAAGTTAACCACTGATCAGTGTTGGTAATACAAGGTGATATTACATAGTTACAGTTTATAGCTAGTATGATGTTGTTGTTGTATATCTCCCTCCTGCTTGAGGAAGGGTAAGGAGCTTAAGGCTCCTTACCACGCTAGTGCCGCGGCGACACGTGACGGCAACTTGCCTATATTCCCAACAAATATATTATAGCAAATTTAGACAGGTCTTTTAGCAGTTCTCTATCTATTAACTAGGCTCTAATCTTATCTAAAATAGCTTATTAAAGAGCAGCAACTTTAGGGGCTTTATTCCAATCTAGCTTGCTAATAAGATATAAAAATTCCAAAAAGAAGCTAGTAAAGTCTTAATTCCATTATTATAGGGTTTTAAGTTTAGTAATAGCTGTATATTCGCGGCTAGCGTTATTATATGTTTGTTCTAGTAGAGAGATAAAGGTTTTAAAATTAATAAAAGTGCCATTGCGGAAGAATGGATCTATAGTTTATGCGGCGTCCTTACTTAAATAAGACATTCCATAGCTAACCTTGCTAGCCTTAGTAGGGTATTAATTATAGTTTATTAAGAGTTTAAGATAGAGCTTAGTTATAAAGGGATATAGGTTATTTTAGTTTCTATTAAATATTAGAGGATTAGGGAGCTTTTTGGATTTTATAGTAGGTACTAGGTTTGCTATAGGTATAGGTTAAGCTACCATTACTAGTTTAGTATTCATATTTAATTAGTTAGGTTTAGGTACTATTATTTTAATCTTATTTATAGGTGTTGCTATTAGGGTCTATAACGTAAATGCCTTAATGTTACGGAGTTCTTTGCGGAGTGCTTCCATTAATTACTAGTGCTAAGCTTCTAGTGCAGCCCACTGCTAAGCTAAGGCGTCTATAAAGGCCTATTGCATTATAGTTAACTGTTCCCTAACTAGGGTTATAATACTTATGGTTATTAAAAGAGATTCAGGTTCGTTTGCTATTTTAATAGTAGTTATTTTAATATAATATAATATAAGGGCGCGAAGAGGCTTTAGGGAAGATTTAAAGGAATAATATAAATTCTATCTAAATCTATAGGTATATAGCTCTTGTAAAGTTAAGACGTTGCATAAAGAAGAGAAAGGAATATAGGAAACTTGTAACTAAATATTTAGGGTCTTAGCAGTAGACGCATGGGCATAAGCCCACGTGGATTTTAATAGGTTTCGACCAAATTCCATTATATTAGTGGAATTTGGTGGAATTTAATTAACTTTAGCAGAATTTAATTAACTTTAGCAGAATTTAGCAGAATTTAATCAACTTAGTAGAATTTGGTAGAATTTAATTAAAGCGTTGGAATTTATCTGTCGAGTGTTTTACTAAGACATTCCTACTATAACTAGGCTAGTCCCGTTACACTTTCCCTAGGGTTCTTTTTTTTCTAACTTATTAGATATTTCTTCTTCCTCTATCTCCTTAATATTACCTATATCCTTTAGCTCTAGGCAGGATAAAGTAAAGTAGCTATCCTTTCTATAATAAAAGCATATAACCATAGTAGGGTTAATTAGGGTATTGCGATAAGCATTAGTTAGAGGTACTGTATATAGTGGGTTAAGCAAGACTTATAAGTAGGCAGTTGTAACCGCCTTTAATATAAGGGCGGTTATAATTTATCTTCTAATACTAGCTCCCGTTAGTGTAATAAATAGGTTATAGTTACTATAGGGCCGCTTTAGTTAATTAAAATAAGTATTAATTCGTTTTAGTTCTAAATCTAGTAATAAATATTAGGCTGTAAGTCTTTAATAGGTTAGTAGGTTATCTAAGGCTATTACGATTTTCTTTTACAGCTAGGCTGTTAGCTTATTATATAGGTCCAAACAGTAGTTCCTAGGGGGAATTTAGTCTTTACCTACTAGGTATAAGAACTAAGTCTAGAACTTAGTAAAGGATTAGTTTAATTTTATTATTAGGTAATTATAGTTATAATAGGCATCCCGTACTTTATTTAGATTAATATAAATAGCAGCCAGGTACTATATTATCTTAATAATAAATATAAACTAAATAGGTAACTTGTCCTTAAACTTAGCCTAAAGGTGTTACTAGGTATCCCTAATAGTTCGACTAAAGAGGTAGAGTATTTTAGCTTCTTTAAAGGGGAAATAGTTATAGTTAACATAAAGCTTTCCTTATACTTAGATTCTCTAGTTTTTAAAGGTTAGGTCTATACTGTCTGATAATAGTAGGGGGTTAGGGAGCTTAACAGACTTTAATTACTTTATTATTATATCCACACTCTCTAGTATATTATATTTAGTTAAGTAAATAGGTTAACTAAGGCTCTATAAAGGGGAGGCTGGGCTATTTTATAAGGCAGTAAGGCTTTTTAGGATCTCCTTTAGAGTCTCTTATATGCTTTAGGCTTAAAGATAATTGACCTTCTAATTAGCTGCAAGGGCACAAATCTACTTATATATATCTGCAACGTTGTTATTATCTTTAATTTCTAATCCTAATTGGATCTTATATTCCTCTTAGGTAGAGGTAGGTCTTTTAAATAAGCTCACTTTAGGTGCTATTGTTAACCTCCTAAGGTTTATTAAAATTATATAATTTGGTTTTAATTCTAGGGTTCTTTTAGGGATATAGGTTAAGTATAGTCTGGCCTATAAAGTGGAATATTATTAGGGCCTTCTTAGGCGTAGTAGTGTAAGTTTTCTTTAATGTCTAAGTATAACGCATTAACGCGTTATTGCAGATAAAGGTCTTCTTTTTAGGGTGGGATATTATTAAGGCCTTTCCAGGCAATATAGGGAGAGCTTAGTATAATATAACGGCTTATATAAATGCCTCTAAACTAAAGCTTATAGATTACTATCTAATAAACATACTAAGCTAAGGAGGAGGAAAGGTAGCTGCGAGAGCTTATATAAATAAATAGGTAGCGCGGGCCACCAAGGCGCTAATAGTAGACAAGCTAATAGTAGGCAAGCAAACAATAAGAAACAGTACTAGATAGTATACTAAGTGGTAAAATATAGTAGAATTTAGTAGGTAACGCGCTCTAGTACCGTTATCCCATACGCCGTCACGAAAGGTGCTCCTTTTACCGAGCCAACCAGAGGCTCTAAATTTAGTTAAGTCTTGGTAAATAAATCCATAGATTTAATCAACTAATTATAATGCAATATTATGGAAATAAAGCTTAAATTTAATATATAATTCGACTCCAGGTTAAACAAGGTCTACATAATTGGAAAAACGTTTACGGCCCATTATGGTGGTTTAATCATGATAAGAAGCTACACAGATACCTCGGTGATGTTTTGGTGTTCGCGCACGGGCCACAATAAAAGGAGCACCTTGACGGCGCATGGGATAGCCTGCCTTCTTAATTTAAAAGGCGCAAACCTACCTAAAAGGATAGTATTAAATTAGTAAGTAAAATAAGGGCCTTTGCGGATATATATACGCCACCTATAAGGGATCTTTTGGCGGCTGCCAAGGCTAGCCTTTGGCTAGCCCTTAGCACCTCCTTATAAGCTCCTTTGGGCTTACAGCCCTTCCCTCCTTATCAGTTCGTCTTTGTATAAGGTATTACCATACCTATCCTCATTACTATACCTACCCTCATTACTATACCTACCCTTATTACTATACCTACCCTTATTACTATACCTACTTTTATTACTATACCTACCCTTATTACTATACCTACCCTTATTACTATACCTACCCTTATTACTATACCTACCCTTATTACTATACCTACCCTCATTACCATATCGTCCTCTTCTATTAACTCTTCTTATAACTTATGCTCGGCTTGCCTACTCCCTACCGTACACCTAGGCAATAGCCTTATACCACCTTATTTAGTAGATGGACGGACAACTCCTTAGGTCTATATTATATTAAATATTATAATAAATATACAAGATACTTTATAGAAGATTTTAATAGTAAAATATAATAATATTGCCTGCTTTTAATAGATAATTATTTAAGCTACCTTACCTGGCAATTTATTAAATATACGCTTACGTATAAGATTATCTTAGTAACCCTACTACCTTATTTAACTTATAAGCTTTAACTACTAGATATAGGTTATTTTAGGCCACTTTCTTACTACTATAGAAAATAAGTAGATAACTTCTATTAATATAGTCACTTAGGCGTTAATAAGGAATACTTTTTAGAGCTCTACCTAAAGGTGTATATATAGGTATTTACCTATAATATAATCTGCAGTGCCTGGAAAGCTATAGGCCTTCTACCTTATAATCCTACTACTATTTTAAAAACTCTTACCTATATAGAGCCTTCTAAAAGCTAGGATATAGAGAAACTAAATACACCTACTACTTTACGTACTTTAAAGACGCTAAGAACTATAAGGGAAATTAAATCTCTATATAATTAAATCAACAAATTAACGACCGCGTAACTTAACGGCCTACTTAAAACTCTAACTTAATAACGTCTTAAAAGGCTATTTAAAGCCTTAATAGGCTTTGCGACTAACTCCTATATCTAAAGGGAAGAAAATAAGAAATATTAAAGCTTTTATATTAATAAGAAGTTAAGCAGGCAACTCCTTAGTAAGGGTAGAGTCCTTAGTTAAGAAGACGTTAATTAATTAAAATCTAAAGATCTACAGAAGCAGGAGGCCTCTATATAAAAGTTAACTTAAAGGGAGTATAAGGAAGGAATAATTCTACTAGAACTTAACGTTGCTATATTAAGCAGAGCTGTTCTAAACCCTAGTAAATATAATTAGAATTAGGCCCACCTCTCTTATATATTTAGGTGTAATCCGCAGCCTATAAATAAGTAGATTAATAGGCTATTAATATAGAAAGGGATGTTGTAGGAATATAGTAGTCGCCCGTACAATTAGTTAGTATATAGGTCTGTATTACCACTAGAATGTAAATAAATTATTTTAAGTAATATTATAATCGAAATAGTGGTATAAAAGCTTTAATTTGGCCTATTTGGAATATATATAAGCTCGTTGTTAATTTTATTGTAAATTAATCAAATATTACCTATATATGGCTAGCTTTGTAGGGTAGCTCGCTTCCTAGTTAGCTATATTAGTAGAGTCCTTAACTTATAAGGCGATTTGGCTCTATTTAATTACCCTAATTTAGCTTAGCTTAGGGCACCTTATAATTAATTAAAATTTAGCTGTTTGGTTGCAACTTTATATTCAATATAGAGCTCAAATATAATTCTAAAGCGATTGTTTGGTTAAACTCCTTAAAATCAGAACTTAGCCATAGAATTTTTGATGTTCCTTACCGCCCAAAAAACAAGCTAAAAGGTTGGCAACTTTACTATATCTAGCTTCTGAAATGGAGCTCTTAGCGTCATTTTAATATATAGCTTAAAGCTCCCATTATAGATTCTAGTTGCTAGACGATAAACTTATACCTTCCCGTAATGTATGGTGTCTAGTATCTTTACCTATTAGAGTGGTAAACTAACTTATATTAAGAATCTAAGATAAGTTTAAGTGGATAATAATATAAGCGGCCACGCATAATAGGGGAAGAGAGGAAGTCAGTCTCTAAGGGGTTGTTCGGTTGCAAATCGCCTCCATGTTATAAGCGTTTAGGCCACCTCCGCAGGTATAGGTTAATTTAGAAACTCTAGCTTTAGAAGCTTATCTTTTATCTTAGATAGGTTAATATACTACTATACCTTATTGGTTTTAGCAGTATCTTAAATAATAAAGAACTATTAAACCTAGTTAATTGGCTAGTTAAGAATAAGGTTAATTTTGGATAAAGATTCGCTTATATTAGTTATTATTTTTAGAATTTTAACAAATTAGGTAGGGTCTAGGTTAGCGTCTTAGCAAAACCTTATTTTAATAATTTAATTCGCTAGTTCGTTCTGGTATGTTCTGGTATATTTATTGGTCAGGTTTAATCGTCCATTTATTTAATAGGTAAAAATGTTTAAAACACTTGCAAAGGTAGTAGAAGTAGTAACTTCTTAAATAAGGTAGTATTTAATTAGTTAGCAAGTAGTGCAATTAGGGGTTATAACTATAAGCTTTGCAGTATGGGAAAATTAAGTAAATAACTTAATTGTAAATCTATAGAAATTAGGGGTACTATATATATAAAATACGTGGTAAAGGTTAATAGAGACGCTGATAATAATTTGTAACTATTACCTAATTAGCCACTAGGTTAACATTGCCACTTAGTTGGTAATAGGTAATAAATAGGTAATAGAAATAAGTAGTAAGATATACAATGGCAAGAAATAGAGTAGTAAGTTATAAAATGATATCTAATATAGTAGCGGTAGTCGGTTACAATTTATTACATTTTTACGTTTCTACGTTCCTATATTTTAAGTTATACTCCTATAATCTATTATATAACTTAGCTACCCCTTATTCTATAGCTTAATTGGTTTTAGCACCCCCTGTACTATCTTAACCAACTTATTTACATCTCTTCTTAGTAGTTGCACTACTACTAATATAAGGTCCGTAATATATAAAGCTAGGCATAAAGACTTTATAGTAGATCTTATAAACACCCTTTTTAAGCATTTAATTCGGCCTGCTAATATATTAGAAACTCGTCCATCTATAAGCTAAATTGTCTACTAAATATTAATAAATTATATATATTGTTAGGTAAAACCTAAGCAGATAGTTATATAGCTGCGAGGTATATGCGCTGCACATACCTAGGGAAATCCCTTCCTTACCTCGCACCTTAGACTCCTCCTTCTTCCTTAAGGATTTGTCTATCTATATAATATAACCTATTATTCCATTATTAAGCTCCCTATCTATATCCTCATCTTATAAATATAAGTTAGTTCTTATTAATAAAGCAAATAAGACGTATTTAGTATACGCTAAGGCTATAAAAGGACTATAATTATAATGCTTGGTAGAAGGAAGCTTCTATATAAGCTATTATATAATTCCTTAATAAGGCGTAGAAAGGATTTAAATCGCCTAAAGCGGACGCTATATACTAAATTTAGGTATAGGCTTTATTGTATTCTGCTCTATTAATTTAGACTATATTAAAAAAAATTAAGCGTATATGCTCTAAAGATTAATTAGTGGCAGGCTATTTTATTTTAACTATGTTAGTTACACAGGGTGACTTACCAATAACGACTACTCGAGTAGGTTACAGTGATGTTAGTTAATATACTTCTTAATTGGAATAAGGAAGGGCGAGGAGCTTAAGACTTCTCGCTACGCTAGTGCTACGGCCTTACGTAATAACCGCTTGCCTAATTCCCAACACTAGCAACTCTTCTTTTATAGTTGCCATCTATATACAAATACTGCTTGACTAGCGTAACAAATATCAATCCTCCTTACTTACTATTGCCACTGCAATATAAGTCTTGCTGTCCTAAAATTTACCTTTTAGCACGTGGTGCTTTCTTACTTAGAGTTACAGGTAGATATTGTGTTAGGGCCGCCAAGGCACTAGTTATAAGCGAGCCAATAGCGATTTTCTATACCGGGTATGGAAAATTCTAATTAGCTGCTCTTAAATTACTACACCTTCTACTCCCTTTTAACCTAACCTTTAACTTATATATATAGAGTATTTGTGTTAATAAACGTCTCTAGTGCCTTATTTAGGTTTACCTTCGTTATCGCATCTGCTGGGTTGTCTTGGCCATTAATTTACTGGATCTTAAAGAGTTCTTAACACTCATAGGATTGCCGAAGTGCTATAATATTAATTATAAGACGCTTCTCCTTTATGGTACCAAGCTTAACTAAACACTCATAAAGGGAGTATAAGTTGGTGCACATAATTATAGGAATAGTAGGGAGTTTAAGCTAATCTATAATTATCTTAAGGGTAATTCTAATTGCAATTACTATATTAACTCCGCTAACTATTCTATATATCTCTAACGCTAGAACGCTTTAAGTAACACACTTTCTCTTGGTTAAGCTCTAGTAGATAAGATTGCCGTAAATTATAAAGTCATTCTCTCTAGTAGATTTGTTTGCAATAATAATCTTATATCCTAGCTAGGAGCTAAAATCTTTATTATTTATAAATGATCCATTAATAAATACAAAGAGCTTAGCGGTAGGAAGATTAATAGGCATATAGAGTAGTCCCTAATTAAGATAGTTTATTTGCCAGAAAAAACGCTTATTTAGGGCAAGAACGTTATCCTTAGTTGGTTCCTGGTGTTAAGCGGCAATAGAGAAATTAAATAAAGCCTTAGGTTAATAGATAGAAGTAATATAAGCTCTATAAGCGCGTTGCTTTATATATCCTTACTTTAGAGAATTAATATTAATAACGTTAATTTTCTTACCTTAACCCTTCTGGTGTAAAGTAATAAAATCTTTATTTAGGGAGAGGATGCATCTATTAAAGAGTAATAGTGTTTTTAAATTAAGCTTTTCCTTTGGCTTTGCTATAAGATTTGCCTTTACTAACTTATCTTCTTTAAGAGCTAAGAATTGGTCGTCTCCTAAGATAATTGTATTATTAGTTTATATACCGACGATTCTAAATGGAGTTTCTATAGTTGTTATAAGGAAGTAGGGATTAAATATAAAAGTAGTTATTAAAAGCTTCTCTTTGTAGTGCTTGCTATAAGTAGCCCACCAATAGGTTCCTACCTCTGCAATTCCATATAATGGCTTAAGCATAACTATAATTATATCTTCGGGATATTAGTGGCGAATTTGCTCTAGAAGGTATGCCAATATTAAGTGCTAAAGGTGCGTCTCTAATTGGGTGTAGGCCTAAGTAATATCTTATAAATAGACCGCCATTCTATTCTTTATTAAGGAGGGAGCTAGCGTAATAATAACTTACTAACTAGCTTGTTAAATTATAGGAGATTATATAAAAATTATCTTCTTACCATTATTGTTATAACCTTGGATAATAAGCCTTAATTTCTTAAATAGGGCGTTAGTAGCTTTACCCTTAATCTTATTAACCATTCTTAACTTAAAGATGCAAACTCTATCAAACTTAGTAGGGTTATACTCCTTAAATTTAAAGACTCCTCTTATAATAAGACTATTGATTTCCTGCTTATTAGAAGCTTGGAAAGGAACTCTAGGGGTTATAATACAACCTTCCTTTTAGAGTTGTTTTATAAGCTTAAAGTCAGCCTTCTTCTTAGCTATTATAAAGGCCATTAATAACTTAACTCCATTCTTAATAGCGGTAATAAATTGCTCTTTAAAATTAATAAGGTGTTGGCGATTTTATAATCCCTTTAGGCGACCTCTACCGCGTTATAGTTGCGGCATATCTACTACAATTGTATTAGAATTGTAGTCACCTTCTAAAGCATATTTATCATGGTTCTCCTTTAGGGTATCTTTTAGGGTATCCTGTAAAGGCTTAGAACTATTATCTTTATAGTAAGGCTTAATAACAGTTAAATAGAATTAAGTGGGTCTGTGAGGCATCTAAATAGTATAAGTTTAACCATTAATTACAATGAGTTGATATAGGCCTGACTATCCTCCCTTTTTACGCCATACGCGTACCTTAGACTGGAGTGGCAGATTAAGCGTAGTTAAGGTGTTTAGGCCATTTCTTATTCCTAGTATATTATTAACCTGGTGTATAGCGTAGAGACATTAGACCTCCTTTATTGCTTTACAAATAGCCTTAGCCTATTACATAATAGAGGGAGATAGTGGAGAATTATTAGTTATTTAAGGGTAGGCGCCAAAGACTAGTAATATAGGTATAAGTCTATCTGGGCTAGCGGAATCGTTAACAGCTTTAACAGCTATTTATAAGGTAAGTTCTTCGCTAGCGTCCTCTAGTTCTAAAGAAATAATCTTATATACGTGGCGTAATAGTATATAATATCGCTCCACTTTTTTAATACTATTATGTGCCTTAATAGGGACTTCCTTGACCTTAATTGCCATTGCCTTTATTTATTATCAAAACTCTATAGATAAGAAGTTCTTTTTTATGTTATAGACAATTTAGTTAGGGGGTCCTTAGTAGATATTAATCTAGTATAATTAAAGGGTATCCTATATATTCCTAGCTGATATATCCTTTAAGAAACGTGCGGCTTAGAAGGAGGTTAAAAAGTTAATAACTTAGAGTACTAGCTTGCTGCTAAGATATATAATATTAACGATAATATAGAAGTTAAAGTTGTAGTTATCTTTAAGGGTGAACTTAAATCGGCTAGGGGACTTCTGGTTTATTTAGTAGTAATAGTAGTACTTTATAAGATGCTTAATTGCCTTAACCTTAACTTCATGGCCTGCTTACTAAAGAACCCTAAGCAATTGGTAAACGGATAGGTAGCTAAAATAATGGTATATTTAACGTAGCTCTAACTTGGTTAAGTGGCTCTAAGCAACGCTCTTTTCTAGTTAATAGAGAAGCAACTAGGGGTGACCCTATTTGCGCACAACAGGCACCCGATTATTTCCCTAAATAAGTATATTCTTAAGGTTATTAAGTTTAACGCCTAATTTATCTATATCTCTAATGTAAAATAGAAATGGGGTGTTTGTGGGAATAATATAGAAAGTAATATACCCTAAGGGGGTTTTAACCCTAATTGTGCCGAGAGAGATTGCAGTACCCTTGCTAAAACGAATTATATATTGGCCTGCCGTTAATTGGTTGATCTAAACAGAGCTATTAAGCTGCTAAAGAACTTAAACTTAAGGTTCTCCTGCTGTAGATACTCCTGCGGCTCTAGTATCTGGCATAATACTATAGAAGACGTTTGCTGAATATCTGTTATTAAAGGAGAATATAGAACTCTCCTTTGGCTTATTAAAGATGTCTAACTTTATAATAGCATAGAGCGTGGATTGGTTATTAAGAATAGTAATGGTTTATATACCATCTACCTTACTATACTCAGTAAAGTATTGGTTGGGAGAGTAGTCCTCAATTTCCATATTTATAAGAAGCTGTTTGGCCTTATTAGCCTTACCCTTAAGATCCTCTACGCCTTTATATTAAACTAGGAAGCTTTAGAAGTAGGCCGTAGTAACCTTATAATTTCTAACATTTCTTGCACTTTGGCGAAACTTATTATATACCTCCTTTCGCTTATTAAGAGAATGCCTAGTTAACTAGTAATTCGGTTTCTTATAAATATAGTACTTCTTCTAGTAATTACTTTGGAATGAACCTCTATAAGGACCTCTACCTTTGCCTTATAGTTGTTAATTGTACCCTCTACCGTATTGCTTACCACAGCCACCATATGTTTGATTAGTCCAGTTGTAATTATATTAGTCGGGCGGGTCGATTAAAGTAGATTAGAGTTAGGTATTAAATTGCTATACTTTTTAAGAGCGTAGAGCAGTACTAATAGAAGATTTTAATTAAGTATACACTCCTTTATAAGTATTTGCAGGATTAAAGAGAGCAAGGTTATATTCTTTAACGCCTTAGCATATGCTAATAACTTAATCACATAGGCTAAAATCCTCTTAATATAATTTAGATAAACCACGCTAAATCATCTAAAGTTAATTAAAGAGCTTTTAAAGGCAGTCAAGTTAAGAGGCATCTGGGTTTATAGCAATAATTCTTAGAAAGGTAGTCTCTCTCTACTCTAATATATACTGCTACTTATTCTCTTCTGTTTTAAAATGGCATCTTATTGTAACGGAACCTTGTAGTAGGAACTACGGTAGGTCCTATTATTGGGCCGGGTATGTAGGTAAGAATAAATTAATAATGTAATAATAACTAGTGGAGTGGTTGCCCAACAGATTAACTCCAATTGTATTCTAAGATTTACTATAAGGAGAGAACTATTTACAGTAGGGACTGAGGTCCTTTAAATACATAACCATACTCCTAAGAAATCCTTTTTTGTATATAAGGTACGTGTTATACGTGTTATATATAGGCGTATACTACGTACACTTTGTACACTGCGTATAATATTATGTGACTTGCTTACTATTCCTCGTTATATAGTTCCACTAGATCTATTCTGGACTGTGCCTATATTAACTAACTAGCTTCCTGTAACTCTTCTCTAAGTAGTTATAATATTATACTTAAAGCGTCTGTAATACTATCTCCCTCCTCTTTATCTTTGTTCTTGAAGATTCCTAATATCTCTAAGTTGTCTACTAGAGGTGTGATGTCCGTTTAATTAGTCTAGTTAATATCCTTGCTTATTATACCTAAAGCTCCTTCTTCTTTACAAGCGCAATGTTATGCTTGCACCGTGGCTGCTATACTATTACTTGGTGAGATAATATTATCTCTATGTTCTCATTGTGCGAAAGTAGGGTTGGTGTGTGTTATAATAGCAAGTCCTTTGTCCTAATAACCCTTGTTTTACTTAGAGTGCATTAAAGCAAATATTTAATTATCCTGTGACGTTTGCTCTGTTTTTAACGCTAAGTATATATATCCTATAACTCTTAATAGTCTTTAAGTTCCCTAAGTAACTTATTATAGGGTTTTATATTTAATCTGCCGCTGTGAAACTTAAGTTTAAGTTAGCTGCCGCGCGCGCTAAACTCCATTGTTCTGCTAAAGAGACTGCTTAGGCCCTTAAGGCTTAACGTTACTCCTTTAAGTTTTAGTAGGTTGCGTTTGCTCGGTTAACCTATTTTAAGAAGGTTTATAAGAAGGTTTGTTCTAAGGAGTGGAAACTGGTTTAGTAGGGTCTTAATAAGCTAGGTGATAAAAGGACTGGCTTTTCTTCTGTAAGGGAAACAACTCTAAGTAGCTTAGCAGTTGCTCCTCTTAGGTCCCCCTTAGGTAACTTATTCTTTAGCGATCCTTTTTCTATGCTCCCTAACCTACTTTCTTCTAATACTTTTTTACCTTTCCTATAGCGTTCTTTAGGTTGCTTAGTGGTTCCTAGGTAGTCTTATTATAGCCTATTTACTTTACTTTATACTATGTTTTATTATCTATATCCTTATAACTAATGATCTTTAAAACTTGCTATTTATCTTCCTCTTGTCCTTTATATATATCTGCCTTATAGACTGGTGGCTTAATATTCCTATATGCTGGTTCTAGCATTGCGATATATTATATAGGGTAGATCTTTATTTTAGCTAGTAGGTTTAACTTATATATAACTAATGAAATCCTTTGCTTAATTTTAAAAGGTCCTAGTCTGATATAGTCTAACTTCTTACTTGGTTGTTAACTCTTAAAAATTTTGTATAGTAGCTATACTTTATCTCCCTCTTTAAGATCTAGTCCCTTAGATCTCCTAGTATTATAATATCTTTTTATTTGTTCTTATATTAGTTTAGCTATTTCTTTAAGGTCTTTATAAAGATTTATTAACATCTCTATTCTTTATTTAGCTGTGCTACTCGTCTTTTTTACTTGGTGTGGCGATAATAATATTCTTGGTTTATATCTGTAATTTGCCTTAAATAGTAATATCCCCATTCCTTCTTATGGTGTTATATTATATATAAACTGTATAACTGGTAATAATAATACCTAATTGTTTTATGCGTGATTAATATAATGCCTTAGATACTATTCTAGTGTTTAGTTTAGTCTTTCTGTTTGTCTATCTATCTGCGGATAATATACTATAGATATTACTACGTAAACCCCTTGTTCTACTAGAAACACTTCCTAAAATGCTGCTATAAATCTTGGATCTCTATCTAATATGATCTTATTTAGTACTCCATATCTTGCAAATACTTCCTTTATATAGATTCTAGTAATATCTTCTGCTAATATCTCTTTAGTGCATGCTATAAAGTATCCCTACTTTGTTAGCTTATCCACTATTACTAAGATTGCGTTATGATCTTGTCCTATAATAGGATCTCTTAACTTTGGTAACTTAATAATAAAGTCCTATAATATAACCTCCTATGGTCTTCCTGGTATCTTAATAGGTTATAGCTCTCTATATAGCTTATGCCTTATTAGTTTATTTCTTTAGCAATCTAAATATTCCTTTATAACTTGTCTTGCTAGTCCCCAGATTCCTTAAATAATGTACTCTTTTTAAAGCCTTAATACTAAGCCTGTAGCTCTATTATGTCCTTATATTATTCCCTTGTGGAATTCCTTAATAAACTCTTCTATAACAGACTTAGGCATATACGTTGCTTCTCTATTTTTATATTACTCTAAGTCTGGATCCTCTACCTATGCTTTTTGGATCTTCTATGTCTAATTACTCTCTGGTAACTTATAGATCTGACTTTCTTTAGTTGCTGCAATCTTTAGATAATTGTACCTAATTAATTTGTTTTAATCCTTTTATAACAAAGCCCCTGATAGCTTTTTATTACTTTATAGTTTAGCCTTTCTGCTTAAAGCGTTTGCTTATACATTATCTGTACCCTTGGTATGCTAAATTTTGAAATGGTATTCTGTAAGCATTTCCGCCTATCTGACCTGTCTTTAGTTAAGTTCCTTTGTTATTAGGAATCCTATAAGGTTCTTATAGTCCATCTTAACTATAAATGGTTTTTCTATGCCTTATAAGAATGCTCTCTATTTTTTAAGTGCTGTAACTATACCTAATAACTCCTTATTGTATATATCATAGTTTAACTCTAGTGGTGTTATTTTCTAACTATAGTATGCTATTGGGTGCTATGCGTCCTGGTGCCTCTATAGTAAATATACTCTTAGTGTAAAGTCTGACGCGTTTGTCTTAATAACCATTTCTAACTTTAGTTAATAGATCTTAAGGATTAGTTCTTAGGTAAATAACTCTTTAAGTTCCTGGAATAGCTCCTTCTATTTATTACCCTAAACCTACGGTTTCTCTTTCTTTGTTAGTCTTGTAAATGGCTTAATACTTTTTAACCACTATGCTATGAACCTCCTATAGTAGTTGTAAAACCCTAGAAATGACCTTAACTATATAACGTTCTCTGGTTTGTGCCAACTTACTATAGCTTTAACTTTCTTTGGGTCCATGCTAATCTTTTTTGGTTTAATGATAAATTTTATAAAATTGGTTTTTTTTGTAAAGAACTCGCATTTTTTAATTGCTACTAGTATTTGTTCTTCCTATAGTCTCTTTAAGACCTACTTAATATATTCTCTATATTCTTCCTTGTTTTCTAAGTAGATAATAATGTTATTAAGGTATACTATAATAAACTCATCTAGGTGTTCTCCTAATATACTATTAATTCGCTTTTAGAACATTACTGGTGTGTTTATAAGCCTAAATTGTATAACTAATGGTTTATATAGTCCTTTCTTTAACCTAAAGGCTGCCTTCTATTTATTGCCTTCCTTGATCCTAATCTAATGGTACGCCTACTTTTAATCTATCTTTGTAAAGACCTTTGCGTTGCCTATCCTGTCTTGGATTTCGCTAATTAAGGGTAAAGGATACCTATCCTTCCTAGTAATGCTGTTTAACTGTCTGTAGTCTATACACATTCTAAGTTTTCCATTTTTCTTTGGAATGAATAGTACTAGATATCCTGTTAATAACTGTAACGGTCTGATATATCCCTTACATAAGTTCTCCTGGATAAACTCCTTAAGCGCTATTAACTCTGTTTTAGTAAGCTTATAGATTAAAAAGAACTTTAGACTTATTCCCTCTTCTAATTCTATTTTGTAGTCCTATACTACATACTCTAACAGCTTTTTACCATACTTATAGTATCTCTTTGGTATATAACTTAAGCCTTACTTAGTCTCTTTATATGTTGCTCTAACTTAGTACTATACTAACTTGGTTTACTGTTATACTTTGCGCCGTTAAGTATTTCTAATATTGACCTAACCTATAACCTAATTAATCCTTGGATTGTACTCCTATAACTAAGGTATTCCTAATATTGCCTTGTCCTGTCCCAATAATAGGATATTAAAAGATATTCTGACTGGTCTTCCTTTAATAGTTAGCTGAATAGGTCCTGTTTTAAGATTGATAATGCCTCCTTTGTAGGCTATCTAATCTCCTGAAATTATTGTGAGTGGATATAGGTATTTTTTTTATTTGTGTGGTAACCCTATCCTTTCTACTACTTTTAGTAATATGTGGTTTCTAGTTGCTCTACTATCTACTAATGCTTTAAACTGCTGATTTTACCACTTAGCTTGTAAATTTAGGTATTATCTTTAAATTTCTTTAAGGGTTTAGGGCTCTAATACTAGTTCCCTCTAGTTTTATGCGCCTCCCCTTTTTCTAACTATTGGCTGCTAGATCCTGCCTATACTTGGTCCAACTTAGGCCAATACTTAGTTTGTTTCTTTTCCTCTATATACTATAGATAAGTGTTCTTTAGGCACTCCCACCACTGTTATCTATTTAGGTATTCTTCTATAAGGAATCTTTCTAGTTAAAGTATTAAGTCCCCTTAACTTTGTACTTCTACTAGGTGCTATCTATGCATATACTTGGCATTTCTGAACCGCTTTTCTTCTGGTGCCTAATATATCCTTACTAGGTACTTCTGGTTCTTGTCTTTTGGTGCTCTATATATATTATATATATTATCCATATAAGCTATCCACAATAGTGTATAATGCGCTGCATGTTTTGGGTTAACTCTTGGTTTATTTTTGTCCTTAAGTTTAAACCTATACCTAGTTGACCTGACTACTGGTATCTCTACTATAGGTACTAAGATTTGTTACTTACTTCTCTAGTTCTTAGATTCTTCTTCTAGGTTCCTTAATATTATAATTAATGCTCCTTTAATATAACTTATGCGTTTCTCTATAATGGGTTGGTCTTAGACAACTTTTTTGTTTAGCTATATATAAAAGTCTTCCTATTTGTTGTTATGTCGTTGCCTATACCACTTTTTATATAACTGGTTTAGTATATATAGTCTATCTGTTAGAAAGTACCTTATTATTACTACATTGTAATATCCTTTAGTATGTCTTTCTTTAAACCTAGTTAGGATATCTAGATCCTCTTTTTGTTCCAGTTTATCCAACTATTTTACCCTAGGTGTCCCTGCACTTGGCCTATTAGTAACTTTTTGTATAGGTGCTCTGTCCCTTATATAACCTGGTATAGCTAACCTCTTGTCTAGCTTTTACTTTTGCTATATAATAATTCTTATCCTAAACTTATCTATAGTTTTTTATTTTCTGCGTTTTACAGCTGGATCTTTATAGTTATCTTGCTTTTTAATCCTAGTATTAACTATTTAATCTTTAGGCTGAACACTATATTTACCTAGAATTACTAACGTTCTTACTTATTCCCTAAACTTATAGTTCTTAAACTTGCGTTCTATACTTATTTATTTGTTACTAAACTAAGTCACTGCCCTTTTCCATTGGTTTTCGTCTATTATGGGTCCTTAGGTGTGTTTTATTTTATCTTAAGAATTTTAAGCTTTTCTTATCTCTTCTTAAGAATCTTAAGCCTGTGGCCTTTTGCCTTTATTGAGTAATGAGCTAGTACTAGTAGTTATTTGCTTACTTAGTTTCTTTTAAACGTTGCTTCTATTGTCTTGTAAAGCAATGGAAATTATATTTAATGGTGTTACTGTATCTGTTACTAAACCCTGTTTTGTAATAGTCTTAGTTTCTACTTCTGTTTTAACTTTTCTAAGGTCTGTATACTTCTAGTAAGCTGCCTTTATTGCCTTATTATTAGTAAATGCTTTACCTATATTAAATTTATTGTCTTTAATGTCCGATCTATAAGCTGGTTTATTGGTTCCTCTAAACTTAGATAATAATAGCTCCTATAGCTAATAGCTTGCGCCGTACTTAGCGTCCTTATGAATTTAGTATGCGTTATTGTAACAATATATAAAACTGTTAATTAAATATTCTTTTGTTTCTTATAGTGCACTATTGTTTCTCTATATATGCGTGCTGTCTGCTGGCCTTGTTCCCTTTACTATGTAGTTACTCTAACCACCTCTATAGTCTCTAGCAAAATAACCTTGTTTTCCGCAATTTATATAAGCCCTATTTTTAAACTATTTTTCTTGCTATGGAGTCCGCCTAAATGTCTTCTACTGCTAAGATCCCTAGTTTAGCCTCTACTCCTAGGTCCTTTAATTACTTAATCCTTAACCTTTAGGTTTCTATGGTTTCTTTTCCCATCTTTAGGTTTCTTTAATACTGCTTAGGTCTATTAGCTCTGCACTATTCTATGGTTTTTAACTCTATGTCTGTTATTGCGTACTCTGCGCCTTATATAACTATGGAACTCTGTCTTGCCCTCTCTTAACTTGTTCCCTTTAATAGATCTTATTATTGATCTTTATTAACTAGTCTATTAACTCTTTTAGAGTATCCACATCTTCTATTAGGATAATTGCGTCCTAGACTTTAGCCTTAAGTCCCTGTTTATACTGTGCTATAAGCGCCCTATTATTCCACTTAACCTATATAGCTAGTGTTTAAAACTGTGTTGTATATTTAATTGCTAAAGTGCGTTATACTAAGTTCTGAAGCTTTTATTCTACTATAGTTGTGGCCTCTGGGTCTCTAAATATCTATGTTAGTTGTTCTATAAACCTGTTTTAACTGGCAAATATATACTATATGTCTTGGTTAGTAGTTGTTATACCATTAGCCTGTATTTCTGTGAGGTATGGTTTAAACCACTTAAGTGCCCTCCCTATTAGGAACAACCCTATATAGGCTACTTGATCTAATAATATTGCTAACTTTACTCCTTCCTGTATTACCTTAAAGTGCATCTACATAAGAAATCCCTTAAGCTTTAACTTCTCTCCTAAGAACTATTTAATTAAAGGTAGCTTAATTTTTGCTGCTTTAATTCCATTAATACGTTCTTTAAGTATCCTATTATTGTCTTATAAATGATCAACTATTTCCTATAACTGACCTTGTATAACCACTTAAGAGTTTATATCTGCTATACTAGTGTCTCCTGGTTCTAAGGTTGTGGCTGTTACTAACGCTGTTATAACTGGTGCTTTGGGTGGCATGTTGTTCGATCTTATTTAATACTATAACCTTGGTAGTGAATGTGTAACAAAACCTTATAGCAGGAACTATGGTAGGTCCTATTATTAGGCTGGGTATGTAGGTAAGAATAAATTAACAATATAATAATAACTGGTGGAGTAGTTGCCTAATAGATTAACTCCAATTGTATTCTAAGATTTACTATAAGGAGAGAACTATCTATAGTAGGGACTGAGGTCCTTTAAATATATAACCATACTCCTAAGAAATCCTCTCTTATATATAAGGTATGTGTTATATATGTTATACATGGGCGTATACTACGTACACTTTGTATACTATGTATAACATTATGTAACTTACTTACCATTCCTTGTTATATGGTTCCACTAAATCCATCCTAGACTATACCTATATTAACCAACTAGCTTCCTGCGACTCTTCTCTAAGTAGTTATAATATCGTACTTAAAGCGTCCGTAACACTTATCTTATATATTATTCGGTTAAAATTATATCCTTTTCCTGCTAAACGATTATAATAGAAGGTACTGGCGCGGCCCTTAAGCATAACGGAATAAGCGTTATAATATTAGTTAGGTTCCAGTCTAACCTTCTAGCAATAGTTATAGAAGATACGCAGCTTTGAATTAAGGATATTATATAGTTCCCTGCTAAACCTCTTCTCCTAGTCTAAATAGAGTTTTGTAAGCTTTGTAAGCATTTTTAAGGTGCCTCTAAGCGGCATTAGGCTATATTAAAATTGCATTAGAGATTGAGGTGGGGATTGCTTTATAGGCTATAGTAGAGATATAGAGCTTAATGGAACACAGCGTGGTACCTAATCTTTCTATGGTAGAGTTTAAAGGTTATTAAATCGCGAAGCAAGGGGGTCTTGCGCTTGCTCTTAAGGGGCAGTAGTTAAAGTTACGGGTTAAATTGGTGGAAGTAATAGATACGGCATATAAGAACTTATACCTAGAGTAATAGAATTAAAACGTGTCTCTATTAGTATATTATTTGGATTCCATTATAAGTTAAGCTTCTTTATATTGCGTAGTTAGTACTTAATCTCTTATAGAGTCCATTTGTGCTCTTCTTTTGCGTTAATAACTTGCTCCTAAATATTGTCTCTAATAGTGTCTCTATCTATAGGGATAAATACTCCATTCTCCCAAAGGAAGTTATGGAAGTCTCATATAATATTCTTCTTTGTAAGGGCCCATGTTTCCTTTATCCATCCAATAAAGTCCTCCTTTATGCAATACCATAGCACAGTATCATTGTATTTGCTGTCTGTGTATTATGCTATACAGTATAATAAGAATCCGTTCAGGTCCTATTGCTCGGCATTTATAGGGTTAATATCTTTGTCCTATATCTCTAGGTTAATGTCGTTCTTATACTTCTTTGGGTAGGTCAATACCATAATAGGAGTATAATTGACGGGGTGTTGTATATCAAAGGTAGGTAGGATTTTCGGCTTTATAGGATCTCGTAGGTTTGCTATTAAAAGGTAGGCAATTTAAGGCGTAGTTAACGCGTTTTGGACGTTAACTTGGGACCCTAGGTTTAGTAACACTTCTAACCTAAAGTACTTAACCAAATCTTTATAAACGCGATTGTTTTGCGTAATAGACGCAACTTGGTATCTCCTAGTACTTAGTAACACTTCTATTACTAGTTTTCCGCAAGCCTAAGGTAGCACAGTATCGCTAGGAACCCCTGCACGAGACTGTCTCTTCTATTAATAACCTAGCTGCTCTGTAGTTAACTGTGTGTTTAACTACTAATCAGTATTAGTTACATAGGGTAACTCACCAATAACGACTACTTAAGTAGGTTATAGTGATGTTGGTTAATATGCTTCTTAATTGGAATAAGGAAGGGCGAGGAGCTTAAAACTCCTCGCCACGCTAGTGCCGCGGCGTTACGTAACGACCGCTTGCCTAATTCCCGACAAACTATATATATTTTTAGGTTATAATAATTTTTTAGTATTGCGGCAGAATTGCTAACTAATTAGGTTTAATTAGTTAAGCTTAGTCTACAACTCTACGCGCGATTTCAACGGTGTAAGGGATATAACGTTATACGCAGTATCCCTTGGCCCGTTAGCGTCCAACGAGCAAGTGGCCTATGCACGAACACCAAAATCAAATGGAAGAGGCAGGAGCGTGCTCTAAGGACTCTACCTAGCTGCAGCACCTGCAAAATACCGTTCTATAGAAAGGATGAGTGCTAGCAACTATATTAAGCAACTCAACTCGAAGATTAAGCTTATATATTAAAATACTATGATGTTTGCCTCTATTAAAGGCTTTGTATTTCTTAGCATGGGCATTGAATTCAGCTCAAATTGATTAGCGAGTTCTTATTGATAACCGTTAGATGCGAATTGACGGGCCAAGGGATATATAATATATGGGTTATACTCCTACGTATAATATATATAATATATATCTTACGTATAAAGGGATTTCTTAGGTGTATAGATATATATTTAAAGGACTATAGTCCCTACCTTAGATAGTTCTCTTTTTATAGTAAATCTTAAAATATAATTAAAGTTAATCTATTAAGTACTTACTCTATAGTTAGATCTTATTATTATATATACCTATATACCTAGCCTATTAATAAGTTTACTATAGTATCTACTATAAGGCTTTGTTATACTTAAAGCTTATAAAATCCTAGCTACTAAAATTATAAAGATAATATAAATTTCTTAACAAACTATACGAGATATATATCGCCGTATAATTAATTAAGGCTTTAATTTAAAGTCTTCTTTTTTACCCTTACCTATAGCGTTTTGATTTTTATAAACCTAACCAATACTACCTTGCTAGCTAGGTAGCTGCTAGTATAGTATATAACCCAGTAAGGAACCTAGCCGATTTAATTAGCAATTGCTTGTGACGGTGCTGGAGCGCGTCACCTGCTACATTGCCGTTTCTAGGGCAATTCGCCGCATTTCTGGGCAATCTACTAGCACTACTCGTAGAGCTAGCCAATTAGGATTTTCCATGCCCGGCATGGAAAATCGCCATTGGATCGCTTGCTACTAGCGCCTTGGCGACCCATTGTATCTTATTAGTCTCTAATAGTCTTCTTCTCCTTCTTCTCCTTAGCTTAATATTCTTGTATAGTAGCAATCTACAAGCTTTGGTTTAGAAGCATTTATATAAGCCTGTTATATTATACTAAGCTCTCCCTATATTGCCTGGGAAGGCCTTAATAATATCCCACCCTAAAAGAAGACCTTTGTCTACAACAACGCGTTAACGCGTTATACTTAGATATTAAAAAAACTTATACTACCACGCCTAAGAAGGCCCTAACAATATCCTACTTTATAGGCCAGACTGTACTTAACCTATACCCCCGGAATTAAAACTAAATAGTATAATTCTGACAAACCTTAGGAAGCCAATAATGGCGCCTAAAGCGAGCTTATCTAAAAGACCTGCCTATATTCAAGAGAAACACGAGATTTAGTTAGGATTAGAAATTAAAGATAATAATAACGTTATAGGTATACACAAGCAGATTTGTGCCCTTACAGCTAATTAGAAGGTTAATTGTCTTTAAGCCTAAAGTATATAAAAGACTCTAAAGGAGATTCTAGAAAGCCTTGCTGCCTTATAAAATAGCCTAGCCTCCCCTATATAAAGCCTTAGTTAACCTATTTGCTTAACCAAATGTGATATACTAGAAAGTATGGATATAATAATAAAGTAGTTAAAGTCCGTTAAGCTCCCTAACCCCCTACTATTGTTAGACGGCATAGACCCAACCTTTAAGAACTGGAGAATTTAGGTGTAAGGAAAGCTTTGTCTTAACTATAACTATTTCCCCTTTAAAGAAGCTAAAATGCTCTACCTCTTTAGTTGAACTATTGGGGACACCTAGCAACACCTTTAGGCTAAGTTTGAAGATGAGTTACCTGTTTAGTTTATATCTGTTAATAAGATAATATAGCATCTAGCTACTATCTATATTAATCCAAATAAAGTATAGGATGCCTATTATAACTATAATTGCCTAATAATAAAATCGAATTAATCCTTTACTAAGTTCTAGACTTATTTTTTATACCTAGCAGGTAAAGGCCAGGTTCCCCCTATAAACTACTACTTAGACCTATATAATAAGCTAATAGTCCAACTATAAGAGAAGATCGCGGTAGCCTTGGACAACCTACTAACCTACTAAAGACTCGCAGCCTAATATTTGTTACTAGATTTAGAACTAAAATAAATTAATGCTTGTTTTAATTAACTAAAGCGGCTCTATAGCGACTGTAACCTATCTGCTATACTAACAGGAGCTAGTGTTAGAAGACAAACCATAACCGCCCTTATATTAAAAGTGGTTATAACTACCTACCCTTAAGCCTCACCTGACTTATCATATACTACACCTTTAGTTAATGCTTGTTGCAATACCCTAATTAACCCTATTATGGTTACGTGCTTTAATTGCGGAAAGGATAGTTACTTTACTATATCCTACCTAGAGCTAAAGGATATAGGTAATATTAAGGAGATAGAGGAAGAAGAAATGTCTAATAAGTTGGGAAAAGAAGAACCCTAGGGAAAGACTCCCCCTTAGGGTATTCTATTAATCTTAAAGAGATTAATCTAAATTAGCTAATAGGTAGAAAACACTTTATGGTTCTATATACAGTATCTTAAAATAGATATAGAGTTAATATAAATGCCCTTATTAATACTAGAGCAAATGGCTTTGCCTTTATAAATACTGCTTATGTAAATGACGTTGCTAAGTTCTTAAATGTAAATGCTACCCGACTAGAGAAGCCTGTTTAAGTAAAAGGCTATAATAGCCAAGCTGATAAGCTGGTTACCTATATCCTAAAGCTATATATTGCTATTAATAGACAATACTAGTTTGGTATCCCCTTCTGCATCCTAGACCTAGGGTCCCACAATATAATTCTTAGCTAAAAATAGATATCCTACTTTAATATTTAGTCGAACGTGCGACAAAGATAGTTTATTTAGCTAGAGAATAGACCAAAATTACCCTTCTTTATTAGAGAAATTCGGACTAACTGTAGAATATTAGCCGTAAAGGCTAACCCTATTTATTAATAGGATATTAAAAACCGCGACCTAGCCTTTACCTAAGAAGATACCCGCTATAAGGCTGGTAGGAACTCCGTACTAATAATAATACTCCCCTAAAGCACTGCAGTTAAGGAGGACTCTACTTACAGAAGTGGAATGGATAGTAATATAGACAACTTCCAAATTACGGAGATCTGGCTAATGTAGAAAAGTATGTACTAACAGGATATAAAAGATAACCTTTAGAAGATATAGTAAGAGCTAAAAGGAGTAAGGACAACGCTAATATACTAAAAGCCCCCAAGGCCATGGACACCCTTACTACTATATAACACCCCTATAGTAGATATTGCGGCAATTAGTGCTATAGGTTTTTACTTTAATATATATTAGAAGGATAATAAAGTCTTTATAACTAGCTTATACAAAATTAACCAGATTATTAATAAGAAGGAAGAAGGGCTAATAGAGAAAACTAATAAAGAACTAGTTAAGCGCCTTCTCCCCACTTACCTCTTAAACTATAGAGACGCGTTTTTAAAAGCAGCTTTAGATATACTGCCCCCCCACTAAACCTATAATTATAAGATTTAGCTAGAGGCTGATAACTCTCTAGGCTATAGCCCCCTTTACTAGCAAACTATAGAAGAACTAAAAGCCATAAAATAATACTTAATTAATAACCTCTATAAGGGGTTTATTAAACCAAGTTAGGCTTCTTTTACTTCCCCTATTTTATTTATAAAGAAACCTAATAAAGGCCTCCGCTTCTATATTAACTATTAGAAACTAAACACTATTACTTAAAAAGATTGTTACCCTCTTCTACTAATTAATGAGACCCTTGCACGCCTAAGCCAAGCTAAAATCTTTATAAAGCTTAATATCCGCCAAGCTTTTTACCAAATTAGGATGGACCCTGTATTAGAGAATCTAATAACGTTTTATACTCGCTACGGTTTTTATAAATATAAAGTCCTTCCTTTTGGACTAATAAATGGGCTAGCCATGTACCAACGATATATAAATAATGTTCTTTTCGACTACCTTAATAAATTCTGCACGGTATACCTAGACAATATTCTTATATACTTAGATAATAAACTTAAGCACTAAGTTTACGTTAAAAAGGTTCTAGAGAGGCTGCGGAATACAGGCCTATAAGTTAATATTAAAAAATATATATTTGGAGTAAAGTAAATAAAGTACCTTGTGTTTATTATTAGTATAAAAGGAATTGAAGTTGACCCTAAAAAGGTTAAGGTAATATGTAATTAGAAACCCCTTTATACAGTAAAAGGCATTTAGTCCTTTCTTGGCTTCTATAACTTCTACTATTAGTTTATCTATAACTATAGGGTTATAGCTAAGCCTCTTATATAACTAACTAAGAATAACACGCCTTTTATTTTTAATAATAATTATATAGAAGCCTTTAAGGAGTTAAAGGATTAACTTACCTCCTCCCTAGTTCTCCGTTACTATAACCCAGATCTTAAATTAATGCTGGAAACAGACGCCTTTAATAGAGTAGTAGTAGGGGTTCTCTTATAGTTATACCTAGATAGTAAATAGTACCCTATTACATTTTTCTTGAAGATAATAGCCCCAGCTAAGTGTAACTATAAGGTATATAATAAGGAAATGCTAGCTATTATATAATTATTATCCTAGTGGCGTATAGAGCTTAAAAGCACAGACTCTTAGATTAAAGTCTATACTAATTATAAAGCCCTTAAGTATTTTATAATAACAAAGCAGTTTACCAGTTAACAGGCTAGGTAGGCTAAAATACTCTCTTAATTTTTCTTTACGATTATATACCGCCCTAGTAGGCAAAATTCTAAAGCTAATGCCCTTACTTAGAGGGAATAGGACGTGGAACCACAGGATAAGCTAAAGGCTTAGCACCAGACACGTGCCCTCCTCTGTCCTAAATAGCTCAACCCACGTATCCTTAAGGAACTAAGCTATAAACGGAATAAGCTAGCGCCTATAGAAGGAGAAATTCTAGATAAACTAATGGGACTAATTAACCGCATCCTAATTGCAAACCACATAGCCAAATCTCTAAAAGCCCTCCAAGACCAAGCTACAGAAGACGACCCCAATTTAGAAATGGAAGACGGACTGCTCCTATACCAAGAACGGCTTATAGTTCCAGACATTAACAACCTACAAACAGAACTAATCCGTGAAGCCCACTATTAAGTCTCTATAGCGTACCCTAGTTAAAACAAGACCCACCAACTACTAGCGCCTTGCTACTACTGGCGAGGACTCCTATCCAACATAGAATGATTTATTAGGAATTATTATACTTATAAATAGGCAGATACCCCTAGGGATCAAACCCCTAGGTGGTTATAACTACTACTAGTTCCTAAATGCCCTTAGCAGTATATTATAATGGACTTTAAATCATTTCTAAAGGACAAACATGGCTACAATATAGCCTTTATAGTAGTTAACTAATTAAGTAAGTAAGCTATTTCCCTCCCCTACTTTAATACTATAACTGCAAAAGATATGGCCCATATATATATTAATAACATTTACTAGATCCATAGCGCTCCTAAGTTAATTGTCTCTAATTATAGACCCTAGTTTATATTGGACTTCTAGAACAAATTCTACTAGATCCTTAGGATTAAGATTAAGCTCTTTACTATATTCTACCCTTAAACCAACAGCTAAACCAAGATTATAAACTAATACCTTAATTAATAACTTCGCCCCTTTATTAATTACTACTAGGACAACTAGTTAGAACTACTACCTATAATAGACTACGCACAGCTTACGCTCCCTTATAATAGTATAGGAATATCGCTATTTAAGTTACTCTATGGATACAAGCCACAAACATCCTTCAATTAGGATAAACCTATAGGACCTATAATAGCCCGCGAACGCCTTAGCTATAAAGAGGCCCAGATATTCGCTAAGAGAATATATAGAGCCTAGGAGACTACCTAAGCAATTATAAAAAAAGTATAAGAGAAAAAAGAGTCTAATATAAACTAATATTGTCATAAGGTAGACTTCCACGTAGGAGATAAAGTATAGGTGTTAATAAAGAACTAGAAAACCTAGAGGCTAAGCCATAAGCTAGACCACTAAATAGCTAGCCCCTACAAGACCCCTAAGAAGGTAGGATACTCTTTTAAGGTTAAGCTACTAGAGTTAATAAAGATCCACCCTATCTTCTCTCTAGACTAACTGTAGAAGGCCGCGGACGACCTATTACCTAGACAGTATAACAACTCCCTGCCGCCAATTCAGATTGCAGAGGACGAAGAATAGGAAGTTAAAGAGATCTTAGCAGTTAAGAAGAACCGTAACACCTTAAAATACCGTGCGAGCTGGGTAGGTTATAATAAAGATCTAGAATGGTACCCTATATCTAATTTTAAGTACTCTCTCTATAAGCTACAAGATTTCCACCTAGCCTACCTAAACCTCCCTAGACCACTACGCAAATTAGACAGCTAGATTAAATGCTAGGAAAAGGGGTTATATAACTATAATAATCTAGATAATAATAAAGAACTTAGACAAAGCCTAAGGGCAGGCTTTTTTGGGAGGGGGGGGTAATGTGACGGTGCTAGAGTGCGTCACCTGCTACATTGCCGTTTCCAGGGCAATTCGCCGCATTTCTAGGCAATCTACCAGCACTACTCGTAGAGCTAGCCAATCAGGATTTTCCATGCCCGGCATGGAAAATCGCCATTGGCTCGCTTGATACTAGCGCCTTGGCGACCCCTTGTATCTTATCAGTCTCCGACAGTCTTCTTCTCCTTCTTCTCCTTAGCTTAGTATTCTTGTATGGTAGCAATCTACAAGCTTCGGTTCAGAAGCATTTGTACGAGCCCGTCACATTGCTAATTAGCGGTACGTGGACACCCCCTAATTGATACACGGACACCCCCTAATTGATACATGGACACCCCCCACTGATTAAGTTTAGATCCTTCCTGATTAAGTTAGAATATCACGTGGATTTGAGTTGTTTGCATCTGCATCAGTGCGTGACCGTCGCGTGACCGTCGCACGCCATACCAAAACATTACCTTATCTCAGTTGACTCAGACCCTCGGAGAGAAAATCCACCTTACCCCCTGCAAACTCCTGAGCCAATAAGCGGCTGGCACCGCCACACCTAAGCCAATTAGCGACTGGCGCCGCAGCTAATGTACGCCGCAGGCGTTAGTGCTTGCGCTAGCTTTAGCAGCCAATTACAGAGCGCCGAGGTGGATTCCTCTCCGAGGGTCTGAGAGATTATGGGCGCGTTTTGTAAGGGCTGTACAGCCTCACTGGTGGACGATAGTTGTATGCCTTCAACGTCGTACTTCGACCCCTAATACAGCACTTCTCAGCTCGCCAATACCTCCATTTGAAAGCTCATCTCCTACTCTATATATTGCATTCGCAATGGAGCCCGACCGTGCCCCTAATACCCTTACAAACGTCTCTACAAACGTCCCTACAAACGTCCCTATAAACGTCCCTACAAACCTGCACGAACGCATGCACGAACGCCTGCACGAACGCCTGCACGAACGCCTATATAAAGCTCTGCTCAAAGCTCTGCTTAAAGCTCTACTCGAAGCTCTGCATAAGGCTCCACTTAAAGCTCTATCGAAGCTCTGCTCGACGCTCTGCACGACGCTCTGCTCGAAGCTTTACTTAGGCTCTGCACGGAGCTCTACTCAAAAGCTCTGCTCAAAAGCTCTACGCGAGGCTCTGCTTAGAGCTCTACTCGAAGCTTAATACGGAGCTCCAAAACTCTCCTAATACGCAGCACTAATATACTAGGAAGTCTCTATAATCGTCTACACGAACGGCTCTATAAACGTCTATACGATTAATTAACCAAACGTCCGTACGAACGGCTTTATAAACGTCCATACAATTAATTAATTAGTCACCTACACGAACGCCCGTACGAATGTCTGCACGTCTGCAATCTACACGTCTGCACGCCTGCATATGGCTCTGCACAAGGCTCTCCACGAAGCTCTGTACGAAGCTCTGCACGAAGCTCTGCACGAAGCTCTGCACGAAGCTCTCTGCACGAAGCTCTGCACGAAACTTTACACGAAGCTCTGCACGAAACTCTACACGAAGCTCTACACGAAGCTCTACTAAAGCTCTGCACGAGCCTCTACCCCCTACTGCGAAGCAAATCTATACCTACTAGTATAGGTATAGTATAATTAGGTGAGCTGTTTGTAATAGGGTATAAGAGGTACCTCATAAAGTTTAATAGTGAATAGAGTTGTAGTGGTGGAGTATGGTCGCTGTATCGATGAAGCTGGTAGGTATGACCGGGTTCAAAAACGTATCTTTAAACTTTAAGGCTGTACTTCGCCCCCTAATACATTAGTTAGCTAGTTATAATTATTATAATTAAATAGAAGAAGAGATTTTAATTTAAATGCATTGCAAACTATAGCTATAGCTACTATATTAAACCCGTTATAGTTGCTTAAAGTTAGTATATGTTAAGAATCGCGCCCGGTTTACAGCAAACGCACGCCTATAATCTCTCAGACGCTTCGCAGAGGAATTTTTGGGGTGGCAGGGGTGGTAGGGGGTAGCGCGACGTTCTATTGGCTCAGGAGTTAGTGCGCGCCGCTAATTGGCTCAGGAGTTCGCACGAGTTGGCAGAGTGGGGCTGTGGCAAGAGAGTGGGGCCATGCAACGCCCAAATTCCTCGGCGAAGCGGCTGAGGCACCTGAGATAAACATTACCTCGCATTTGCCTTACCTTTCCTGACCGCCGCGGCCACCCACCTGGCTCTGTTCGCGTTAATGCATCGACTTGTTGCGAGCCATCAGCATTTGAACAGAATACCGGGTATACTACGCGTGGGTGTGGGCGCAGGCGCAGGCGCGAGCGCGGGGCGTGCTCGCGGAGGCAGTTCGTAGACAGGCAGTTCGTAGACATCAAGCAGAGGTAGTAGCACCTAGATAAGTTCACAAGGCGCCTCACAGAGTACTGCGCAATCGAGGTGTTACATCCGTAAGAGTTATATTTTAATAATTTGATTTTCGCGATGCAGATGCAAACAACTCAAATCCACATGATATTCTAACTTAATTAGGAAGGATCTAAACTCAATTAGTGGGGGGGTCCATGTATCAATTGGGGGGTGTCCACCTACTGCTATCCTTGCTAATAAACCTAAAATCTCTTAAAACTAAGATAATAAACTATATAGTATATATTATTGTAATCTAAGTTAGTAGGTATAATAAAGAGTCTTATTTCTTTATACCTACTCGCTTTTTAAAGTATAGAAATTTACTATATTCTTATAAAATCTAAAACGACAAAAATCTTAATTATCTCTCTGTTAGCGACTCAGTCAATCGAGGCACGAGCACGGCATGAGGGACGCGCAAGCCTGTACAATTGGTAGTCTATAAACGAGGATCCAAGCTAGAGAAAGGAAGGAGAAGAATAGCAGCGCCGCTTGATATTTTATGCGGTCCTTAAGTCACGTGACTCGCGTCTACCATAATCCACATCTGCTTATCTCAGTTGACTCAGACCCTCGGAGAGAAAATCCACCTCACCTGAGCCAATCGGCGGCTGGCACCGCCACACCTCTATAACCCCTGTGACTCCTGTGAACTCCTGAGCCAATTAGCAACCGGCG
>Ga0307507_10002592_pt1 | contig 37355 bp, 9 predicted proteins | sample 7_EM_MG_FD_207223 | JGI IMG/M metagenome (GOLD analysis project Ga0307507, IMG submission 207223) | Populus trichocarpa ectomycorrhiza microbial communities from riparian zone in the Pacific Northwest, United States - 7_EM | ecosystem: Host-associated > Plants > Roots > Unclassified | place...
AATATAAATTCTATCTAAATCTAAGGGTATATAGCTCTTAAAGAGAACAAGACGTTGCGTAAAGAAGAGAAAGGAATAACCAGAGAATCTTATAATTAAATAGTTAGGGGTCTTGGTCGATGCGTGCGCATATACGCACGCGGATAGACTTTAGTAGAATTTAATTAATCTGGTAGAACTTAGCAGAAGTTAATTAAGGCGTCAAGTTTATCTGTTAAGTGTTTTACTAAGACATTCCTACTATAACTAGGTTAGTCCTGTTACAGTACCCCCCCTTTTAACTAAAGGTTTAAAATAATTCAATTTAGTTAAGAGTTTATAATTTTTTTATTACGTGTTGTATTTTCGCGTTGGGTAGTAATCTTAGTAAGGCAGATTTAACTAATTAGACAACTTTAACCGCTGGTTAAAGTTCCTTAACATTTTATGTGTTACGTAATTATGTTATAAACGTTATAACTTATTTTAAGTTCTTTTTAAATTTAAGTTTCGTGTATTTGTGTTGGGTGGCAGTTATTTGCCTTTATATTATATCCATCTAGCCGGAGTAGGCCGCGAAGGATAGTTCTTATAGAATTCTTTTACTAAGGAAGGCGCGTCGGCCTTAATCTAATTATAGGTTTCCTAGGTTTATATTTTATATCCTTCCTATTTAATAAGAAGTTTAAATTATTTAGATTATTTTTTCTATTATATATTATTAATTAAGTTAATAAAGTAAGAACTATTACCGTTATTAATAATTATGGGAGGTAGCAGCAGCACTTTACGAGTTAAAGGTTTACCTTTTAAAGGTTATAGCAAGCTTATATAAAATATTAGGTGTATTTTCATCTTAGTTGGCAGTTTAAGCTTATAGGTGTATAAGCTTAGTTTCTTTTTAATTTAGTATAGGCCTATAAACTTCTAATTAAGTTTCTTTAAGGGCCGTTAAGTCTTTATATTTTATATATTTAGGTAAGCCATATTACCTTTTTTAAAGTCCTATATAGGAGCTCGTCTTTTGTTTATATGCTATTCCTATACCATTTAAGCATACGTTAATTCACTTTATAGTAGTTCCGTTAACTGCTTTATTTAATTAGCGAAGTTATGCGCATTAATTAACTAAATCCATTTAATTATGGGTCCTATTATATTAATTTTAGGTTATAATTTAAATCTAAGTTAAGGGTCTTGTCCATAGGTTGTATAGAATAGCGTTATACCTGTTAATTTGTTTATTATATTATTCACAGTAAACTCAGCTAAAGGCAGCCACTTTTTCTAGTTATCTTGTAGGTAGGAGCAGTATATTTATAGGTATTATTCTATAATCGTGTTCGCAATTTTAGTTTAACTATCTATCTCTAAATAAAATATAGTTAAGAGTTGTGTTTATATACTTAATCGTTTATATAGAGCTTGCTAGAAGTCTAAAATGAACTGGCTTCTATAGTTGGATATTATTAAGTTAGGAAGTCCATGCAGCTTAAAGACATATTTAATAAAACATTCAGCTACTAAAATAATATTAATTAAGTCTACAGAAATTATATATCGCATTTTTATAAGGCGGTTAACTACTACTATAATATTTATAAATCCGTTGCTACTAGGTAAATCTACCACAAAGTTAATTAAGATATTACGCCATCTTTATATTGGAATTAATAATGGTTGGAGTACTCCTTATTTCTTTATATAAGAAGTCTTTCTATAAACACACGTTCTGTATGCTTAAACGTATTTTCGCATATAGTTGTGCATTATAGGCCAGTAATATACTTGTTGGACTATCTCGTACGTTTTTACATAGCTAGGATATCCCGCTATAGGAGAGTCGTGTATAAATTCGAGTATCTTAAATTATAAAGGTTTGGAATTCGGGACTACTATATTCTGTTAATAGTATAGTTAATTATTACAAATTTCGCATTTGGCGAGTGTAATATCTTTATACTATTATTTTCCTGTTTAAATCGCTTCTATTATATCTACTATCTATACGTTGTTCTTATATTTATATTCTATTAGCTTATTAATTTCTATTTCCTATTTATTAATTTCTAATTTATTTCTATTAAGTTCCGTATCTAGGAATATAGGACGTAGTTTCTTAAAACGTTTAGGGGGCAATAGGATCTGTAATTAATTTGTAATCCATTTATTTAAAGCATTTGCAGGTAGGTCTTGTAATTATTATATTAATGCGTTAGGCTTCTAATTAAGTTTACCTAGTTAGTACGTAATCTTAAAGTTAAATTATAAGAGGTATTTAGCCTAACGAATTTGGCGTTGCGTTAATTGCTTTATAGTTATAAAATACTGCAGGTTCTTATGGTCCGTTAATACGCGTATTAGGAATAATAATCCTTTAAATTCTAGACGCTATTGTTTAAAGCATCTAATAATTACAAGTAGTTCCTTATCGTATATCTTATAGTTCAATTTGGCAGGGGCGAGCTTTTAGAAGAGAAAGGCTACTAGATATAGCTTACCATTTTTATTATACTGCGATAATACTCCCCCTAGGGCATAATTAGACAAGTCTGTTTTAATAATATATTTAAGGTTAGGGTCAAAGTAAGCAAGAATTAGGGTGGTTGTAAAGCGTTATTTTAAATTATTAAAAGCTTGTTTGTATCTGGTAGTGTCGGTAACACCTAAGTGCACTTAATTGGCCTATTAACTGATGGTTTGATTCTTGTCTAATAGGTAAAGAAAGCAGAGGATTATAAGGATCGCGGTACCTAAGTAGGGGGCTGATTAGTCACCATAAGGATGACTAATTAAAGACATAATAACAACACGTCAATAATACGTAACCACGTAACTTCTGTCCATATATTCCGACACTGGCAGTTCTTTCTTTGTGCGTAAAACAGCTATCCTAAAACACGTAACCACGTAATCTTTGTCCATATATTCCAACACTAGCAGTACGGTGCCAGCAACGAGGTTGTATTCTAGGGAGCAAAGCTCTACCTAGTCATGTTTAGGTCGCGGGCGTATCAGCGCAACAGCTGTCAGATTTAGGTAGCGGTACAGTGCAAGCATCGGGTGGTGATAGTAGTTGAACGTAGAGCTCGTCTATCGGTCGGTCGGTAGATCGCAGGCGTATTAGCACAATCGTTTGGTCGGGTTGTGATAGCAGGCGTATTAGCGCTATCGGTTGGTCAATATATCGTATATATATCAGCACGATTATTATTTGTTTAGGTAGTAGTATGGTACCAGTAATAGGGTCGTTTGGGTGGCAGTATAATGCCAGCAACGGGGTTGTATTTATAGGTATATCGGCACGAATTCTTGTCTATCCGTAGGTGTATTGGCACAGCAGTTGTCTCGTTCGTAGGTCGCGGGTGTTATAGGCGCGTGCTAGCAGGTCTTAATTCCTCTGGCGGAGTTATAATTATTATAGATACCGGTAGATTTGAGAGGGTAGAGAATGGGGAGCGCGCTAGCGTTATAGGCGCGCTATTGACGTGATTTTTGACGTGGCAGGGTGTTAAGCTTATATAGGGTGCTCTTCTGGAGCTAGTTGCTTCTTTGGCGAAGCTGGGTACTTTGGTGCTGCTAATGCTGCTAGTGTGCGTCGCTACGCTGGAGTACTGCGCGAGGCTGTTGGGTTGTTGGGTATTGGGTGCTGCTAATACTGCTAGGTTGTAGGATGCTGCTAGCGCTGCTGGATTATTGGGTATTGGGTACTGCGTAAGGCTGTTGAGTTGCTGTGACGCTGGAGACTGTATAAGGCTGTTAGATGTTGATTTGTATGCTAAAACGCGTACTAGGGGGTGGTTTGCTGCTGAGTTGCGTAGCTACGCTGGGGTACTGCGTAAAGCAGTTGGGTAGTTGGATATTGGGTGCTGTAAAAGCTAGTGTGCTGTGTACGGCTAGAGCGCTGCCGTAGTACTGCTAGGGTAGCTGCTAAGGTAGCTGCTGGGGTACTGCCCGAGGGCTGTTAGATGTTCGGTGCTGTTATGCTAGGGTACAGCACTTAGTAAAGAGGTCGTACTGGGGGTTGATGCTGTTGAGCTGGGGGTACGGCGCTTAGTAAAGAGGTTGTACTGGGGGTTGATTTGCTGCTATAGAATGTCTTATGCGTTGTGTATTTGTCGTATATTTTAAGCTGCTGGGGTTGGATGCTGCTAGAGTTGCTGGGTGCTGGTTTTGCTGCTAGGTATGGAATACTGCTTGCGATTGAATGAAGCTACTAGGGCGGCAGTGAACCTTGTTGCTCTATAGCCAACCGGTGAGGTTGACTATTGATTAATGTCGGTAACACCTAAGTGCACTTAATTGGCCTATTAACTGATGGTTTGATTCTTGTCTAATAGGTAAAGAAAGCAGAGGATTGTAAGGATTGCGGTGCCTAAGTAGGGGGCTGATTAGTCACCATAAGGATGACTAATTAAAGACACGACGACGATATGTTGATGACACGTAACCACGTAACTTCTGTCCATATATTCCGACAGGTAGTTTATTTAAAATTTATATTCTTTCTTGTTAAGTTTATTAATGGTTAGGTGATTTTTAAGAAGTGGTTAATAAATTAATAGTAGAAATTTGCAAATCTTAGAAATCCTTAAATGTTTTATATATTACTAGGGCTTCCCCAGTTTATAATAGTAGCGACCTTCTTAGGGTCCATTTTAATTCTGTTATAGGATATAATTAGGCCTAGGTATATAACTTCGGATATATAAAACTTGTATTTCTTAATATTATATTGTAAACCTGTATCTCGCAAATGTTTAAGAACCATTTGGACGTGTTTTCGATGCTTAGAAAGCAAAGACGAGTAGATTAAGATATTATTAATATACGCAGTAATAAATATATTAAGGAATTTATAAAGCGTATTATTAACATATTGCTAAAATATATTAGGACCATTCTTTATACTAAACGGTATTACTAGGTATTTAAAGAGTCCCTATTATATATAAAAGGCTGTATACTTCTTATCTCCTTCTTGGACGCGAATTTGATTAAAGGCAGCAACTATATTAAGCTTTGTAAAATATTGTGCCTTTGCTAGGCGGTTGAGCATCTCTTAGATTAAGGGGATTGGATATTAGTTTTGAATTATAATTATATTTAGAGCTTAATAATTAATATAGAATCTTAAGCCTCCTCCTAACTTTTTAATGAATAGTATGGGTAAGGTAAATAGAGATTAACTAAGGCGAATAAATCCTTTTTCTAGATGCTTGTTAAGGTATTGTTATATTATAAGCAGTTCTTCCTATAATATACCGTATAGCGGTCCGAACTTTGGTGTTATATTAGGTTTAAGTTTTATCTTAAAATTGTGTACATTCTAATGCGGGGGCAGTTGGTCTGCGAATCTTTTCTTAAACTTATTAATTAGATTGTGGTACTCTTTAGGCATAAGAGGTCGAGGGTTAATATATTACTTTAGTTCTAGTGCTTTCTTAATATCTTCTATAGTTATAGCGAAGATTTTATGGTCTCGTTTTCGTGCTAACAAAATAAAAGGTGTGGCTTATATTATACGAATTTCAAGAGGTTTCAGCGTAACGTCTTTGTATTCTTTACTACCATTAGTAGTCATAGCCGTATCGTTTTAGTTTGGGGTCTGTGGTAGGGGCAGTTTATATTATATTAAATTTAAATAATCTTGTGCATATTTATAGGGTTAGTAGTATTTTAAGCAATAACTTTAGTAGTAGGTTGTGCGGAATTTTAGTGTTTCTTTAACCCAGCTAATTAAAGGGTTGTGTTGTTTTAGCTATCTATGTCTAAGTATTATCTTATATTGCTTTAGGGGTATTATAAATAAGGAAACGTATTTAAGGTGTTTACCTATTTATATTTTCACGAGAGCGTAGTGCGTTAATTCGCTATATATTAAGGGTTTGCCGTTAAAGCCTTATAGGCCTTAAGGCTTATTGAGTTTCTTTAAATTTAGGCATTAGGTTTTTATATAGTTTATATTAATAAAGCCTATACTAGTGGCTCCGCTATTTATAAGAATTTATACCTTCTTCTATTTTCTAAGTATTTAAATTTCGCCAAGTATATTAAGGGAGTTATGTTGTGTATTAGCGCTGGAAGAGTCTAGATACTTATACTCTTTCACTTCTTGTCTTAAGGCACGACTTAGCCCTAGGATGATTCGTTTTCCAAATTAGCTAAGGGTGAGATACTTCGTAATAACTGGGTATAATTTATAGAATGAGTATGGGTTAAGAAGCGAGTATGGCTTAAAAAACGAGTGTGATTTAAAGAGTGGGTGCAATTCAAAGACTAGGAGAAACTACGGCGGACTTTTTTAAAAGGGTAAGTTTGGCAATTCCTTTAAATATATCCTTTTTTACTATATCTAAAGCATTCTCTGTTTGTGGCTTAAGTTCTTTGTTTGTGGCTTAAGTTCTTTGTTTGTGGCTTAAGTTCTTTGTTTGTTGGTTCCTAAGGGTATATAAAATTGAGTGGTATTAAGGTCTATAGGGTTGTATATAGGACTTTTTAGGTTCGGAGAGGGATCGCGTTTTGGGGTATATATTAATTTCGTAAAGTTTTAAACGTAAGGCGTGGTTAGCTTTAGAGAATAAGTTTGTTTATTATATTAAAGGTCCTTATTAATTTGTTAACATATTATAGCGAATTTAGGCAGGTTTTTTAGCAGTTCCCTATCTACTAATTGGGCTCTAATCTTATCCAAAATAGCTTATTAAAGAGTAGTAACTTTAGCGGCTTTATTCTAATATAGTTTGCTAATAAGGCCTAAAAATTCTAAAAAGAAGCTGGTAAATTCTCGGTTCCGTTGTCGTAGGTTTTTAAGTTTAGTGATAGCTATGTATTCGCGGCTGGCGTCATTGTACGTTTATTCTAGTAGGGAGATAAAGATTTTAAAACTAATAAAGGTGCCGTTATAGAAGAATGGATCTATAGTTTGTGTAGCGTCCTTGCTTAAACAAGATATTCTATAGCTAATTTTGCTAGCTTTAGTAGAGTATCAGTTGTAGTTTATTAAAAGTTTAAGATAGAGCTTGGTTATAAAGGGATATAGGTTGTTTTAATTTCTATTAAATATTAGAGGATTAGGGAGCTTTTTAGATTTTATAATAGGTATTAAATTCGTTATAGATATGGGTTGAGTTACTATTACTAGTTTAAAGTTCGCGTTTAAGGGGCCAGGTTTAGATATAGTTATATTAATTTCGTTTATAGGCGGTATTAGGGTCTCTAATGTAAATGCTTAGACGTTACGGAGTTCTTTGCGAAGTGCTTCTATTAATCGCTAATACTAGGCTTCTAGTGCAGCCCGCTACTAAGCTAAGGCATCTATAAAGGACTGTTGTATTATGGTCAACTGTTTCCTAACTAGGGATATAATACTTATAGTTATTAAAAAGGATTCGGGTTTGTTTGCCATTTTAATAGTAATTATTTTTTTTAACGCAACGTAATGTAAGGGCGCAAAGAGGCTTTGGGGAAGATTTAAAGGAATAATATAAATTCTATCTAAATCTAAGGGTATATAGCTCTTGAAGAGAATAAGACATTATGTAAAGAAGAGAAAGGAATAACCAGAGAATCTTATAATTAAATAGTTAGGGGTCTTGGTCGATGCGTGCGCACGTGCGCACGCGGACAGACTTCGGTAGAATTCGATTGATCTGGCAGAACTTGGCAGAAGTCGATTAAGGCGTCAAGTTTATCTGTCAAGTGTTTTACTGAGACATTCCTACTATAACTAGGCTAGTCCTATTACAGGAACGCAGTAAAGCCTAAAGGGGGGGATTATAAGACAGAAGCAGTAAATACGACCCCTTTATTAGACAAGTAATGATATCTAAATAAGGTAAATATAGAGGAGACGGAAGACAGGAGGATTAGAGGTATAGTATTAGTAGGTAAAAGGTTAATTTTTAATAGCTAAGATATTAAAGAACTGGTCCATTTTACTTATTCTAACACCAACGTATTACTCCTCTTACATTTCTTTTACTTCGTAACAATCCACTAGGCTAGGTTACTTTAGTCTTAAGCATAGAAACAGTAACCACCGCTTTATAATTACGGATAAATTGCTAATAAGGAAATTTTAACCTTTTAACGGTACCTATAATAAGAAGAAAGAAAGCGAGATCTAATATTAACTCTAAACACTAATTAGACATACCCTTTTATAAGCAGCTCTTATAATCACGCCAGCTAATATTCTAGTTTAAGGAGCCTTACTTTATTATCCAAGTAGTTATATATAAGGTCCTATAGACAATCTTGTAGCTTATCGCTTCCTAATACTATAAACGGTCAGCAGCTTAAGAGTGGCATAAGGTAAGAAATCTTACCTATAACTAGCATTTCTCCTTGCTTCTCTACCTCATCTTATACCCTTTTAATATATTTTCCTACCCTCTCTTTTTAGAGGATTATCTTTAGGTTTGCAAAGCCTTTATATACTATAGTACGTTTGCTAAATAGTACCCTATCCATTCTTCCTAATCTAATGTAGATTAAGATGCCAAGGATCTATTTTAAGTTAGCGTGAGCTATAATAATATTATTTAAGCTACTAACATAACCATTATCCAAGGTGTCGTTAGTTAGAGTATTATTAAGTAAAGACTGCACTGCGATCCCAATGTCTATATATTGTGAGTTTCAAATTTATAAACTACAATTTAGGGCTTACTAATAGTCTCTAATTACCATACTAAATGGACTTGCCGGGTGCGAGTCTTGCAAGCATTATACCCATATATTAGCTAAGTAAGGTAAGGCAACTGCGCGGCTATATATTACGGCGCTAGTGGAAAACAGTACTGGCAAATTACCACAACTTGCCGCAAGTTGCCGTCACGTAATGGCAACTTGCCATTACGTAACCAGATGATTATATATAGCTTTAAGCGGTGCTTCCGTTCTTCCCCTTTTCTTTCTCTAGCTTTGGATCCTCGTTTATAGACAATCCAATTATACAGGCTTACGCGACCCTCTTACCGTGCTCGTGCCTTAATTAACCGAGTCGCTAACATTATCCAAAGCTCGTCACCACTCTTCTTTCCTAAGAAGGAACTTAAAAAATATCTATAAGGCCACGAACAGGACAAGGACACAGAATAGAACCCCAAGGACATTACTAGAACTATAAGGACAGGACAAACCCCTAAGAACTAAAAGAACACAAACAGAACGTAAAACCTAAGAATAGAACACGCATGGACCAGAACCCCTAGGAAATAAACAAACACCAAAAATTACCTAATACCCCTACCACCATGCCAAGAAATACAGCAGCTGGCAAAGCCGCTGTAGGACCCGCAAATACCTCCAATAGTAAAACAGTCGCCGTCTTAACCCCCCAGAAAGAGCTCATAGTAGCTAATACTAAAATTAAACGGCTTTAAGAGCTGCTTAAAACCAGAGACACCCCTACACTTAGCGAGGAGTTATTAAACACCTAGAGACTTGCTATGGTCCTTAAGGCCCTAGCCTAACATACTATATTAGCATCATCGCGGTCCACGAAGGTCGCGGACCCCCTATTGCTTACAGATGGAACTGACCCTACATTTAACAATTGGAAGATTCAACTGCAAGACAAGCTTAAAGTCAATATAGACCACTTCCCTACTACCTAAGCTAAAATGGCCTACGTCTTCGGCCGTACTAGTAGGGACGCATAGACGCATCTACGTCCGCGATATGCCTAGGACTTAGCAGACCCCTTCCTCTCTAAAGAAAAGATAATCGACCATCTGTCTTCTATTTATAAGGACCCCTATAAGATATAGAACGCCCGCCTTAACTATAAAGCCCTTAATATAAAAACAACAGAGACCTTCTTAGTCTTCTAGACCCGCTTTCTACACCTAGCCAGACAGGCTTAAATCCCCTAGGAAGATTTAATACCAGACCTCTTTAACAAGCTTACCCTAGACCTACAGCGCGCCGTGCTCCCGGTTTATACTACCATACAGACACTAAAGGAGCTTACGGACCAGTGCCTAGCTATTAACTAGGGCCTCCACTAAATCAAGGCACGTACCAAGCAGTATAAAACTAAAAGCTCTGCCAACCAAAACACAAGTACTATAAGAACGGGCCATAGCGCCCCAGCAAGATCTACAACCCCTACGGCACCAACTATACCGCCTGCCGTTAACCTAGCGGCTAGCCGTGCAGCTAGCCCTACAGCAGGTCCGGCAAATACTTAACCTACATATAACAACCCCCGTAGACAGGCCCTTAGTAATTAAGGAGCCTACTTCTTATACGGCCAAAAAGACCACTTTGCAAAAGACTGCCTAATAGCGGCAAAGATAAACGAGGTCCTGTTAATTTAGGAGGATAGCATAGAGTTAAAAAAAGAGGAACCTAGAGCAAGACTCCTCTCTAGGGTTAAAAGGAATTAATATATTATATATTAATCTGGGTTAGCTAATTAGTAGAAGAAGCTGCACTATCCCTTATACTTTATTCCGTAATAGATATTAAGTTTTAACCTCTGCTTTAGCTAACTCTAGAGCAAATGCCTTTGCCTTAATAGATATATAGTATGCTATAAAGCTGGCTAACTTTTTAAATGCACCCTTTAAAGAACTGCCCAAACCAATTCCTATTCGCGGGTATAACGGACGGATAGGACCGCCCATTATAACTATCTTACGGATTTACCTCCGTGTAGATAGATAAAGGCAGTATAACGTCCCCTTTCTCATTACAGACCTAGGAAGCCACAATATAATCTTAGGAAGAAAATGGCTAGCCTATCTAGGCTTACAGCTCGATATATAGAGTAGACGGCTTGTCTAGCCTAAAACCCTACCCCCAACACCTTCTTTTATAAAGGAAATCAGCATTACAATGGAAAATCTTATATAGCTATAGATAAACACCATTTACTAGGCCGATGCTATGCATAGAGACCAGGCTTTTAAAAAGGACGTATAGCTTGACCTGTAACGGATCCGTATACTACGCCGCCCCCAGACTACCTATATTATGCCACCTGCACCAGAGATTAAAAAAGTTAATAAAAAGCTAGTAGAGCTCCCCACAGGGAACTTAGGCCCTATACAGCCACAAAAAATAGTAAGGAGTATTAGACGCTATACTAAACGTATAGACTAGAGGGACAACTTGCGGAAGATGGAATAGAAGCTAAGAAAGATTATAAACCCTAAACCGCAAAATACGGCCCAATAATAGTCCGTAAAGAAACCTATAGACCTCCTACCAGTTAACATCTGCTGTATTAGCGCCGTAGGATTTTACTAGAACTTGGTCTAACCTAATACTATTGCCTTTACTACCAGCTTATATAAAATTAATCAAATAATTAAGGAAAAGGAAAATAAGCTTAGCAAACAGGAAGGCGAGCTTATGGATAAGGAGCTAGTAAAACAAAAACTACCCCATCAACACTGGAAATTCAAGGACGTATTCTCTAAGGCAGTATCTGATATACTTCCGCCTTACCAACCATACAACCATAAGATTAAGATTAAGCTAGATAAGGAAGATATACTTAGCTATAGCCCCCTTTATTAGCAGTCCACTGCCAAATTATAGGCTACAAAGCAGTACCTTATTAATAACCTAAATAAGGGCTTTACTAAACCTAGTTAAGCCCCTTTTAACTCGCCTATTCTCTTTGCCAAAAAGCCAAATAGAGGACTTTATTTCTGTATTAACTACCGCAAACTAAATAACATAACCCGCAAGGACCGCTACCCACTGCCCTTACTTAATAAGACTTTAACCCAAATAAGTAGAGCTAAGATCTTTACTAAGCTTAATATCTGTCAGGCCTTTTACTGGATTAGGATGGACCCTAAATTAGAAGATCTTACTACATTTCGGACCTATTACGGAATATATAAATACAAAGTACTTCCTTTTAGACTGACCAACGGACCGGCTACGTACCAGCAATATATAAATAATATACTCTTTAACTACCTTAATAACTTCTATACGGCCTACCTGGATGACATTATAATCTACTCTAAGAATAAGCTAGAACACGAGGAGCATATCCACAAAGTCCTATAATGGCTCCGCAAGGCCGGCCTCTAGGCCAATATCAAGAAATCGGAATTTAGTATTAAGCGTACAAAGTATCTAGGCTTTATTATCAGTATGGACGGGATTAAGGCCGACCTAGAGAAAACGGCCGCAATTAACTAGTAGACACCGCCACGGACCGTAAAGGGGGTGCAATTATTTTTAGGTTTTTGTAACTTCTACCAACGCTTTATTAAGAACTACAGCAGGATCGCCTGGCCTCTTAACCGCCTTACTAGGAAAGACCAGCCATTCTACTTTAACACTATATGTATGCAGGCCTTTAATGAGCTTAAAAAACGGCTAGTATCGGCTCCCCTACTTGCCTACTTTAACCTAGAACGGCCCTCAATGCTAAAAACTAATGCCTTAGACAGCGCGATAGCTGGTGTTTTCTCCCAGAAGTAACTAGACGGAGAATGGCACCCTATAGCATACTATTCCAAGACTATAATAGATGCCAAGCTGAACTACCACATCTATAACAAAGAAATGCTAGCTATTATCTCTAGCTTTTAGCACTGGCGTGTATAGCTAGAGGGGACCCCTGAGCCTATTAAGGTGGTTTTGGATCATAAGGCCCTAGAATACTTTATAACAACCAAGGCCCTTACGGCCCAGCAGGCACACTAGGCGGATATCCTATCTTAGTTTAACTTCTTAATTACGTATAGACCAGGCGCTACAAACCGTGCGGATACTCTTATAAGGCGTAAACAGGACCTAGGTAACCAGGCGGCTATAAAGATCTTATTACAGACCCAGACCCTACTACGACCAGAGCACCTCGACCCCTGGATACAGGCAGAACTAAATACGGACCCTTTAAACGCTAAAGTATATCCCATTAACTCCACGGAACTTGACCTTATTAATAAACTGCTGCAGGCAAACCGTACGGCCCCTTCTCTATAGGAGTACCGCGAAAAGGTAAAGGATGCTACTAGCCTATAGTCCCTCGAAAACGGACTGCTTAAGCACCTGGAACGGCTGGTGGTAGTAAAGGAACAGAATTTATAGACTTGGCTTATTGCCGAAGCATATACCTAGGTCTCTACGGCCCACCCCGGAAAAAATAAGACCTGCAGAATCATTAGCGACCGCTACTACTAGCCTAGAATAGTTATGGATATTGACCGCTATATACAGAACTGCGACAACTGCCGTAGGTCTATAATTCCATAAGATAAGACCCTAGGGCTATTAAAGCCACTTCCGATACTAGAACGCCCCTAGTAGTATATCTTTATAGACTTTCACAAGTTACCTACGGACCGCAATAGATATGATATGGTTATAATTATAGTTAACTGCTTTAGCAAGCGCCCGTTCTCAATCCCCTATTATAAGAATATTAATGCTAAAGAGGCGGCCTAACTATATATCCACTATGTCTACCAAATTTACGGACCACTAGATACTATCGTATCCGACTATAGGCCGCAGTTTATATTAGCCTTCTAGAACGAGTTCACCCGGATCCTAGGTATTAGGCCAAAGCTCTCTATAGCATACCACCCCCAGACAGACAGTTAGACGGAGATTGTAAATTAATACTTAGACTAGAGACTCCAGCCCTTTATTAACTACTTTTAGAACAACTGGAGTGGACTACTACCTATAATAGACTACGCCCAGGCAACCCTACCCTATAATTCTACAGGGTTTGCACCTATTTAGCTAGAAATAGGATACTTACCCTATATAAGCTTTAACTGGGAGAGACCGGAAGAACCACAGACCATACGCGAAAAACTATCTTATAAGGAAGCACAGCAGTATGCTAGACGCTTAGAAGAAGTATAGATAGTAGCCTATAAAAACCTAGAGAAGGCCCAGAAATTAATAGAACAGCAGGTAAATAAGCATAGGCGCGAGCCTAACTTTACCGTAGGCGATAAGGTCTGGGTTATAACAAAGAACTAAAAGACAGAACAGCCTAGCCATAAGCTAGACTATAAGATAGCAGGACTATATAAGATCCTTAATAAAGAAGGAAACTTATACAAGGTTAAACTCCCAGACTTAATTAAAGTCCACCCTATTTTCTCACCAGATAAGCTATGGAAAGCTGCAAATAACCCACTACTTGGATAAAAGAATAAGCCTCCACTACCGATTTAAGTTAATGGCGACGATAAATAGGAAGTTAATAAAATACTAGCCTATAAACTAGTACAAGGAACGCTAAAATACCGTATCTAATAGAAAGGTTATGATCTAGACCCAACCTAGTACCCCACCTGGAACTTTATAGGTTGCCCCTAGAAGCTTAAAGAATTTTATAACCAATACCCTAACGAGCCAGGACCCCCAAAGTATCTAGACAAGTAGATGGAGTGCTAGTATAGCGAAGATAACAAGCTACCTGTTGAGCACATAGATAAGAACACCACACGGACATATAAAGCCTGAGGGCAGGCTTTTTCGGAGGGGGGGGTAATGTTATGGCGCTAGTGGAAAACGGTACTGGCAAATTGCCGCAACTTGCCATTACATAACCAGATGATTGTATATAGCTTCAAGCGGTGCTTCCGTTCTTCCCCTTTTCTTTCTCTAGCTTTGGATCCTCGTTTATAGACAATCTAATTATACAGGCTTGCGCGACCCTCTTACTGTGCTCATGCCTCGATTGACTGAGTCGCTAACACTATGCCGAAACCGCTTAATATTATAAGAACAGTCTTGTAATCGCCTACTAGTGCGCTAATCCCATATAGCCCGCTAAACAGAGCTAGACAGGGCGGTCCGCTGTAGTGGGTCTTACTATAATATAGTAATCTCTGGGTTAAGCCTCTATAAGGCTCTATAAACAGATCTAAAGAATTCTGTTCCCCTTCCGACTAGGACATTATAGTGAAAGGATAAGTTTGCAGAAAGGACTAAAAACTTACTACTAGAATCTATAGACCTATATACTGCCCTGCTTTAATTCTTAACGGTTAAAATAAACTTAGATATATCTTAACAATATCATTAACATAACTAATATAAGCTTGAGAACAGCCAGAGCCCATAGCCCTATTTTAGTAAATAAGGAATCCGGACTGCAGAAGAAGGGTCAAAAGGAATGTTATTATAAAGATATAGACATATAGCCGAGGAGGGAACGGCTTTAATGTTAAGTGCCACTAAATAGAATAGGTAGAAAGGATTGCTAATACTTAGTGCACACAGATAAATATTTCGTATAATGGCCTATAGAGAAAAGGATAAGAGAGTAGGAGAAGAAAGTACAGTGACAATCCCCCCTATGCAGTGTTGGATACAGTTAGTAAGGCATTAGTCCTACAAAAAGGGGGAAGAGGGGATAAGGCTTATAATAACTCCCCACATATTCTCCGCTATATGTAAAGGGAAAGAGTTTTGGCTAGCCATTACCATAAGAACATAAAAGAGTAGAAGGACGAACGACATTATCCTAACTAAGCGATAAATTTGTTGGTATATGTTTAGAGAAACCCCAAGTATATCTACAAGAAAGTTAAGATAAGGACTAGCGAAAAGTGGGATTATATTAATTAACAAGAGATTTATGGCTCATAAACTGGCAATCTAAATATCCTAGACTTTAAAGCTGACACAGAACGCATTTACCATAATATAAAATAACTGTAAAAGGATATTGGCCTAACTCTATAGACCTAAATATCAATGGCGGCAGATTAGCTGCGGATAGGTAAGATATTAAGATACTAGAAGAGAAGTGGTTTTTAAAAATAACTATATATAGGGACGGAAGTAAACGAGGATAAGAAAAGTAAAGATGCCACCTATAGCTATAGCATATACTTAGGTGATTTCCATAATAATACAGACTATTATTTAAGGGCGGAAGAAAAGGAATCAGTGAAGTATGGTAAAAATTAGCGGAAAACTCGTTAATTTAAGGGATGACCAAAGATCCGTTAAAGGCAAAAATAGAAAGGGACCAGAATTAGAAACCTAGTAAAAGGTCCAGAACTAAGAACCTAATAATAGACCCAGTAACAAAATCCTAGTCACCAGCTGGAATTAAGTGAAAACATTACTACTTTATTAGCTATTAATACAGGTAATCTAGCAAAATTTCTAAGTATGCTCGCGAGATGGAAAACGTTTAAGATAAGCTACCTATTCTAGTGGATACTTATAACCTATACACGCCCTAATAGTGGCGAAAGATACTAATCCTATAAGTACTTCTTTTTGCTAAGGAAGTTGCAATAACGGATACTAGAGAATATTAGTAGATAACAGCACGGGAAATAAAGCTCTAATATACCTTTATTAACTCGATAACTAAAGTAACAGAGGTTGTCTTAGAGAGGAATCCAGTAGCGTTAGAGTTGGGCGGCCAATGACGTAGGTTATCTACGCTAATAGCTCGCTCCTCTTTAACATATCCCTATATTAGTTCTATAACAATATTACTTAGCGCTCTAATATCTCTAGGTTCAGCGTTTTGTGATAGGCGGGTATAGCAATATTCTTAATACGCTGTAATATTTTATTAGTAAAGGCGGTTTTAAAACCAAGCTAATTACTAACCAATTTTCACATCTCTATATAGATAAATAAGTATATTTAAACAACTTAGCGAACCATACTCTAATCCTTTTATTGCGAGGTACGCAAGCCTGTTAAGTATTTGCTATAGTTAGTGCCCTACTTAATAGTTATTACGCTGTTAGGTTTTTACCTATCTAAGTATTACAGCCAAGTGAATTTCGTTAAGGAGAGGATTGCTAGCGACGTAGTATAGAGAGTAGGCCATAAACTTAAAAATAATATAGGAAGTCTCCTTAAATCTAAAAACCTCAAGAGTAGAGACAAAGTTGGCGTGTTATATCTATTGGAACTTACGGAGCTTTTCTTTAATATTAGGTCCTAAAAAACTCTATACTATAACAAGATTTAATAGGGGATCTTTCTACTTACTTCTTACTATAATATTAGACGGGGGGTCTCTCCTCTTAGCTACCGTGACCCAATCTTTGATACTAAGTTGCAGCTAATAGGTCTTCCTATAGATCCTCTATAAAGATCTATATTTTATTTTTATATATTTATATGCCCTAACCCTAGATCTAATAGCTTTAGGGAGTATAAAACGCTATAGGCCAGTCTTAGGATCTATATTATCCCTATTTAGGGAGTAGAGTCTTTTCCTGGCCAAAGCATTATAATTATAAGGGGTGTTACCTTCTGTGAGTTGATCAAGGAAGCCAGTCTGGGAATATATCTTAAATATTTCCAAATCAATCTATATATAGCGTTTTTAGGGCGTAGAGATTATCCTAAGCAGTATATAATAATAGGAAAGTCTATTTTCTGATATTATTATTAGCTAGAGAATAGGTGTAAAAAATAGATTTATGCCTCTTATAATTTGCTAAAGGAAAAGAGCGATAAATATAATAGGGGTCTGGAATTAGACCCCTAGGTTTCTATTTAAAGTATAAAAGGAACTTATAGCGGGTAACAGATTTAAAATAGTAAGTACTACGGATAAGAGGCCATAAGTGGCCTATTCTTTAAGGCGGATTATATATTTCTCCTAAAGAGTTATCTCGAGATGCAACGGCACGATTCCTCCAATAGGAGCGAAGACTCGCGACAGAGAGGAGCATTAATTAAAGAGGCGCGGCTAGCATTAAGATTAAGTTGCTATACTTTCTATTTAAAGGTTCAAGGGAGCTAGTAATAACAATATTAAGAGACTTAAGAAGTTTGGGAGGAGAATAATTGCTATTAATCGTTCCTATCAATCTACTAAGAGGCAGCTGTTAGATCTATATAATGGCTACTTAAAGCTAGATTTTCCGGCCAATTTCTATTTTAAATGGAAGACGCTAAGTTTTAGCAGCCGCAGAAGTACTTCTAGAAGTTTAGGGCTAAACTATAGATTATATCTCGTAAGTAACACCCTTATATCTTATATATAAAGTATCCTTATACTTACTTCTTAATATAGCTTAACTATAAAAGAGAGTGCCAAAGCAGCTCTAGATACTATAAGGTAAAGGTTTTATCTATAGGCGTTTTAAATTCTAGACTTAAAGATAGTAGTAAAATAGTGGTAAGAAAATCCAATTCAGTTTGACAATATTAGATTATAGATTTATGTTATACTTACGTTTAGAGGCGCTTCACAAACTTCTTCTTAAGGCTATATTAATAAAAGTACCGCGTTTAAATCTATAGTAATAAGATATATTAGGCGCGGTGGAAAGAAGGTAAAATAGGTAAGACTTAAACTAGTTATAACTCTACAGACTATTATTCTCCGGATATAACCATTTGTTAGACTAGTTATTCTCTAGATATAACTGCTCCAAACATAGCTATTCTAGATATAGCTATTAGATATAGCGTTCTTGCTCTTTAGACATAACTGTTCTCTAGATGTGGCTGTTCTCTAGATATAATATCCTATTTGGCACTGCTAAGAGGATCAATTATTTTAGGCCAATTAGGCATCTGATAATTCTCCAGATATAGCTATTCTCTAAACATAGTGTCCTATTTGGCGCTGCTAAGAGGACTGATTATTTTGGGCCAATTAGGTATCTAATCTCCAGACATAGCTATTTTTAAGACATAGCTGTTCTCTAGATATAGTGTCCTATTTAGCACTGCCAAGAGGACCATTATTTTGGGCCAATTGGATATCTAATTTCCGGACATAGCTGTTCTCCAGATATAGTTTCCTATTTGGCGCTGTTAAGAGGACCGGTTATTTTAGGCCAATTGGGTATCTAATAATTCTCTAGATATAGCTATTCTTTAGACATAACCAGGATCCCCTAACTACGGTTAGCTAAAAATAGAGGGTCCCAGAATTGGGTTCTAAGGATAATATTTAAAGCGCAGCTAAAAACTTATGCTAGTTGTTCTCCTATAGCAAATATTATCGAACAGGCTATATAGACATATAGGGGGCACGATTCCTTAAGCATAAACAAAGATTCGCAGCGGAGAGGAGGATTAAGTATAGAGGTACTACTAGTGTTAATCTTAAAGTACTGCATTTTGTATGCGAAAAGGATAAGGTAAATATAGCAAGACTTAAGAACTTCTTCTAGAAAAATGGTTGCGATTGCCTAAATATTTAAAATCATCTTCCTACCATTATTAATTAGGAGCAGCTTAACACTACTATTTAACTTTTAGAAACTTCTACTGAGGCGCTAATAGGTTATCTATATAATGATTATATAGAGCTAAGCTTTCCTCCTAATTTCCGTTTAGAGTGTCTATACGGCCTATACTAGGTTTAAGCAGCTGCTAAGTTCCTTTCTCTAGGAGATAAGCGCTGGATTATAGATCTGTATCTTATAGGTAGGAAATTCCTATTTTATATATATAGTAGGCTCTAACTCTAATTATATCTAGACATTAACTATAAACTAAAGATGACTATAATTAAAGAGTACTCTTGTAAGAAGAAGCCTAATGATAGTAAAATCTATTATAAAATTCGCCAGTACTAATTATTAGGGAATGCGTACTTTAAGGAACAATAGTGGGCTTATTTGGCCGCTATATTTAACTGGAAAAAGCAGAATCTAAAGTATATATTAAATCGCCTAGAATATAGAGCAGTATTTAACTTATAACTAGATATTCCTAGGCTTAGAGGAGGCATAAGACTAGGCACTATGTATATATAGTTTAATATAGGATGCAATAAGGTAAGGATTTATATCTAGGCGCTATAAGTTACTAATAATATTTAAATAGCCAATTCTCTATTATCTTAATTATATTAGGTATATCTGGTCAAAGATCTTTAGTAGTAATAGACGGGCAATGTAGAAGGTGGATAGAGCTACTATAATAGTATTAAAGCTTACTGCTTTTAGAGTATATAGCGTGGATACCAGAGCTTTATATAGCCAGTTACGGCGCGGCTAGATCTTTGGTAATTTTAATAAGCAAGATTGTGAAGTTATATGGAGTAAAGTACTCTCTGTCTCTACTAACCACTTAATTCCTTTTTTCTTTGGTTTTTTTAAGGATCTTAATTACCTATAAGGCCTGGCTAACTGCGTAAAACGACTAATACCGCTATTAGGTAAAGACTCCTTATTTTGTACCCTATAGTAAATGTTCTCTAATATAAACTAGTAGACTAATTAATGTATAATCTAAGAGTCTAAATCTAGGTTTGTATTTAGGCTGGGAAGTTAAGCAGATTAAGTAGACCTTAGACGCTAATAGATATAGATAAGTGCTATATATAATCACCTTAAGATCCTAGCGCAGTGTAAAAAGGTAAAGAATAATTTATTAGCGAAGCTAACTAATAATCTAAGCGAGACTGCCCTGTGTAAGTTTGCCGCTCTTGCCTACTAATTAGGATTTGAGTCCGACCAGATCTATAGTTTAATTTAGTGGTCTACTAATAGGGAGATCGCCTATATAGCTCTATAGGAAGCTAGAAAACTAGGCCGCTAGTAATATAATCCTGTCACCTTTAAGGGCTTTATAGAGCGAATAGTAGATTTTTTTTCTACCGCTTAAAAGATATTGGAGGAGGAAATGAGAGCTATAGTTAATATTAATTATTCTAATAGGTTACCAAAGAGATGCAGGATTCTGAAAATTTACGATTATAAATAAGATAAGCTTTTACTATTTCTAGATAAGCTATATACTAATAAGGTACAATCTGATAAGATAATGTTATTCTTTATCTAAAGATCCGTATACCTTGCCTTTTTTAGAAAGCCGAACCGCACTAATGTTAATGGTGGCATAACTTATAGGCAAGCATAGATCCCCAAATAGGTAATACTTAAGCGAGAGAGGCTTGATTAGGAGAGGCAGTAGTAGGCTAAATAAGAGAGGCTCGAACAAGAGAGGCTTAAGTAGGAGAGGCTTGAGTAAAAGAGGCTTAAATAGGAAAGGCTTGAACAAGAGAGGCTTAAACAAGAGAGGCTTAAACAAAAGAGGCTTAAACAAGAGAGGCTTAAATAAGAGAGGCTTAAACAAGAGAGGCTTAAATAAGAGAGGCTTAAATAAGAGAGGCTTAAACAAAAGAGGCTTGAACAAGAGAGGCTTAAATAAGAAAGGCTTGAATAAAAGAGGCTTAAATAAGAGAGGCTTAAACAAGAGAGGCTTGAATAAGAGAGGCTTAAACAAGAGAGGCTTAAACAAAAGAGGCTTAAATAAGAGAGGCTTAAATAAGAGAGGCTTAAACAAGAGAGGCTTGAACAAGAGAGGCTTAAACAAGAGAGGCTTAAACAAGAGAGGCTTGAATAAGAGAGGCTTAAGTAGGAGAGGCTAGAATAGGAGAGGCTTGAGTAGAAGAGGCTTAAACAGGAGAGGCTTGAACAAGAGAGGCTTAAGTAGGAAAGGCTTAAACAGGAGAGGCTTGAGCAGGAGAGGCTTAAATAGGAGAGGCTTAAGCAGGAGAGGTTTAAACAAAAGAGGCTTAAGCAGGAGAGGTTTAAACAGGAGAGGCTTAAGTAGGAGAGGCTTAAGCAGGAGAGGCTTAAGCAGGAGAGGCTTAAGTAGGAAAGACTTGAGCAGGAGAGGCTTGAATAAGAGAGGCTTAAGCAGGAAAGGCTTAAGCAAGAGAGGCTTAAGCAGGAGAGACTTAAATAGGAAAGGCTTGAGCAGGAAAGGCTTAAGTAGAAAAGACTTAAGTAGGAGAGACTTAAGCAGTAAAGGCTTAAATAAGAAAGGCTTAAACAAGAGAGGCTTAAGCAGGAAAGGCTTAAGTAGGAGAGACTTAAGCAGGAGAGACTTGAGCAGTGGAGGCTTAAACAAGAGAGGCTTAAATAAGAGAGGCTTAAGTAGGAAAGGTTTAAGCAAAAAAGGCTAAAATAAGAGAGAATAGAGCAGGAGAGGCTTGAAGAGGAGAGGCAGTAGTAGGCTAAGTAAGAGAGGCTTATGTTTAAGCAAGAAAGGTAGATATAGGAGATATAAGCAAGGAAAGAAGAAAAGACCGTAAGGGAGGAGTAAAAAAGACTAGTAAGAGGATAGAAGCCTCTATTAATAGTGGAGCAGAACTAAAGACAAATTACCTAGATTAACTTAGACAAACTTATAGAACTAGTAGGCTAAGAACTAGTAGAAGAAGATTAGGCATTAAAGACTACACCCTAAAACGACTATTAAACACGGTAAGACTAAATAGAAGTTGGTAAAAATACCTATATTGCGCGGGATAATATAGATTCCGTAGTAATAGATACTATTAACTTAACTTCTACTTCTAACTAAAGGATAGAGACTTAGAAAATCCAAATAAACTTTAAGATTATAGAACGCGGTACTTGGAGTTTAGTATATAGCCTCCTAGTTAATCCCTTTAAGCTATTAAAGGTAAGGCAAGTGGTAGTAGAGTATATAAGAAAGAGAAAAAGGATAAAGATATATAATACGAATAAATATATACTAAGCCCTTAAATATATTTTAAGGACGTTATTGCTAATAGGACAAACACTATACTTTTAATTCTAGAATTAGAGAGGGATACTATTTTTCCTAATTAAGTACTAAATATAATATATTTTAGGGGTAAATATCTAGATAATAAACATTGAATATAGCTATGTGATTAGAGATTAAATATGGTAGTTATAAGTAAACTAAGGTTTGCAAGATATATATACTATAAGACCTTTAAGATATAACAGTTCTCCCGCTATTTAGCCTCTTAAGTAGTTTATAGATTCCAAATTTCCATATACTTATTCACGCTTTTGTATAGGGTGTAGATAATTTACTATTTCCCTTACCTATAATAAATACGAATTTGACAGTATAGCAAAACTTAAGGGAGAGCTATTTTTGTTATAGCCTATACTTACACTAACTGTGCTAAGATTGACGCGGGTAGTGCGTATAATACTTAAGTGTTTAGTATATGACCCTTTTGCGGTAGGATATCGCTCCTACTCTACTAGCACGAAATCCTGGGAAAATGCTCCTGCTTAAGCATTAGGTTTAGATAGTACTATAAGACTAGGATAGTATATTAAAGCTCCTAAGACACAGTTCTAGAGTTAAGGAGTTGTTAAATTGTTATACACTAGTATGTTTACTCGCGTACTAGTAAGGGTGGTAAAGTAAGGAGAACTATATCTTACTCTTCCTACTCCTTCCCTAAATTTTAGGACGTTATGCTCTTTCTAAGTATCTAGAGTCTATATGGGTTTTAAGAGGCGATGCTTATAACTTTCTAAGCGTAGAAGTATAGACAGGGTGTTATTAAATCTATAGTATAACATAAGTGCCTATAGTATAAATATATATAAATCCTTACCTGCTATAGGCCTCTTTATGGCTAGTAAAGCACTAGATCTAACCTTACTAATAAATCTATTAATTTTTAGGCCTTATAATACCACGTCAGCTTCTACTAGGAGTTTTTGTATAACTATAAAGTCCTAGAATATAGAACTAAGGAAAATATCTAAATCATTATAGTGTTTCCTAGCTATATCTCCCTTGTTTCTTTCTAATCTATCCTAAGCACTAATATCTAGAGCATAAGTGTATTTAATTATATTGCACCATATTTCTCCTATGCTTATTATGCTTCTGAGAGAACATATTAGCTCTCTAAAATATCTATCAGCTATAGTAGTAATTTATGGTCAAATGTAAGAAATTAATAGTAGCTATTATGGGGAAAGCTTAAACCTTGTTAATAAGTAAAAGGGGGTAAATAAGGATGGTTAATAAGATAGTAAAGGCGGTAAGGGAGTAGGTATAGCCTTAGAAATTAGTTTACTACTAAAAGGCTAAGTGTTAAATTTAATAAGGTGGGAATATGGTATACCTAACGTTTACTAAGCCACTGCTAAGAATATACATAGCTCGTTAACCACTATTACTTAAGACTCTTATAAGGTGCCCTAAAATGGGTACCCTCTATTATAAATAAGCTCGTTTCCTTTAGTTATCTAGGTCCGGATATAGCCAAAGTTTATTTATAGATATAAAGGGACTGGAATTGGGCCCCTTATAAATTATAATTATAAAAAGGCCCTCTATAGCACTAAGTACGGCTTATTAAGTTAAACTAGCTCTGCTACTATATAATATCTATAATAAGTGTGCCAGTTAGCGTTCCCTCTGCCGCCTAATATACCTAACTTTAATCTATTCCTGGAAACCCTAAAGCCTTAAATTAAGATAAGAAATATATACCTTATAAAGCACCTACCATATAAATACCCTATATAGTAATATCTGTCTAGGCAAATAAAGCTTCCACTTAGCATAATGCCCTTGCTGCAATTTTTTCTTAGCTCATCCTTATAGGATATATTGTGTTCCCTAGTATATTTACCTCTCTTCAAAATTCTAATAGTCTTAATAATAGTGAAAAAGGGAAATTCGTCTAATATACTATTAAGAATATGCCGCTTCTACCTATAGCAGGCGTTTGCTGTATCGTTAAAATAGTTGGCACATACTAGTTATAGCAAAAGTGGTAAAAGAATTATATATAGCTAATTGCTCGGATATACTTATAAGTTATTTGTAGCTGTATAGAGAATATATATTAACTTATTGGATAAAGGCCCAGTCTGCTTAATTTATTTACTGGCTTATTTATAACGCTTATTAGTGTCTATACTGCGCAAAGCGGATACTGGTCTGTAACGGCCAAATTTACAATTAGAATAATTGGATTGTATATAGCTCTATTAGCACTGACTCTGGCGTAGAACCTAAGGAAGCTAAATAGAATTAAGATATATTATAATAGAGAAGTAGCCAAGCACAGTAAATCGTAGAGCAGTTTAATAGAAAATTATGTTAATGTAATAGGACTAGCCTAGTTATAGTAGGAATGTCTTGGTAAAATACTTAACAGATAAACTTGACGCCTTAATCGACTTCTGCCAAGTTTTGCCAGATCAATTAAATTCTACCAAAGTCCGTCCATGTGCGTACGTGTGTATGCATCGACCAAGACCCCTAACTATTTAATTACAAGATTCTCTGGTTATTCCTTTCTCTTTTTTACGCAACGTCTTGTTCTCTTCAAGAGCTATATACCCTTAGATTTAGATAGAATTTATATTATTCCTTTAAATCTTCCCTAAAGCCTCTTCGCGCCCTTATATTATATTGCGTTAAAAAAAAAAACTACTATTAAAATAGCAAATGAACCCAAATCCTCTTTAATAACTATAAGTATTATGTCCCTAGTTAGGGAACAGTTGACTATAATGCAATAGTCCTTTATAGATGCCTTAGCTTAGTAGCGGGCTGCACTAGAAGCCCAGTATTAGCGATTAATAGAAGCACTCCACAAAGAACTCTGTAACGTTTAAGCATTTATATTAGAGACCCTAATACCGCCTATAAATGAAATTAACATAATTATATCCGAACCTGGCCCCTTAAATGCGAACTTTGAATTAGTAATAGTAACTTAACCTATATTTATAACGAATTTGATACCTATTATAAAATCTAAAAAGCTTCCTAATCCTCTAATATTTAATAGAAATTAAAATAACCTATATCCCTTTGTAACCAAGCTCCGTCTTAAACTCTTAATAAACTACAACTAATACCCTACCAAAGCTAGCAAAATTAGCTATGGAATATCTTGTTTAAGCAAGAACACTGTATAAACTATAGATCCATTCTTCCATAATGGCACCTTTGTTAGTTTTAAAATCTTTATCTCCCTACTAGAACAAATATATAATAACGCTAGCCGCGAATATATAGCTATTACTAAACTTGAAAACCTATAATAATGGAACCGAGAATTTACTAGCTTCTTTTCGGAATTTTTAGGCCTTATTAGTAAACTAGATTAGAATGAAGCCGCTAAAGTCGCTACTCTTTAATAAGCTATTTTGGATGAGATTAGAGCCTAGTTAATAGGTAGGGAACTACTAAAAGACCTGCCTAAATTCGCTATAATGTGTTAACGAATTAACAAGGACCTTTAATATAATAAATAAACTTATTCTCTAAAGCCGACCACGCCTTATATTTAAAACTCTATAAAACTAATATATACCCTAAAACGCGATCCCTTTCCAAACCTAAAAAGTCCTATATATAACCCTATGGACCTTAATACCACTCGATCTTATGCACCCTTAGGAACTAATAAACGAAGAACTTAAGCCATAAATAGAGAATGCTTTAGATATAGTAAAAAAGGACATATTTAAAGGAATTGCTAAACTTACCCTTTTAAAAAAGTCCGCTGTAGTTCCTCCTGGTCTTTAAATTGCACTCGCTTCTTAAATCGCATTTGTTCTTTAAGCCGTACTTACTCCTTAACCTATACTTGTTCTATAAATTATACCTAGTTGTTATAAAGCATTTTACCCTTAGCTAACTCGGAAAATAAATCGTCCTAGGGCTAAGTCGCGCCTTAGAATAAGAAGTAGAAGAGTATAAGTGTCTAGGCTCTTCTAGCACTAATATATAATATAACTCCCTTAATGTACTTGGCGAAATTTAAACACTTAGAAAATAGAAGGAGGTATAAATTCTTATAGATAGTGGAGCTACTAGTATAGGCTTTATTAATATAAACTACACAAAAACCTAACGCCTAAATTTAAAGAAACTCAATAAGCCCTAAGGCCTATAAGGCTTTAACGGCAAACCCTTAATACATAGCGAATTAACGCACTACGCTCTTGTGAAAATGTAGATGGGCAAATACCTTAAATATATTTCCTTATTTGTAACACCCCTAAAGCAATATAAGATGATACTTGGATATAGATAGCTAAAATAATACAACCCTTTGATTAGCTAGGTTAAAGAAACACTAAAATTCCGCATAACCTACTGCTAAAGTTATTACTTAAAACACCACTAACCCTATAAATATGTATAAGATTATTTAAATTTAATATAATATAAACTACCCCCGCCATAGACCCTAAACCAAAATGATACGGCTACAACTACCAATAGTAGTAAAGAATGTGAAGACGTTACGCTAAAACCTCTTAAAATTCGTATAATATAAGCCGCACCTTTTATTTCGTTAGCATAAAAACAAGACCACGAAATCTTTGCTATAACTATAAAAGATATTAAGAAAGCATTAGAACTAAAGTAATATATTAACCCTTAACCTCTTATGCCTAAAGAGTACCACAATCTAATTAATGAGTTTAAGAAAAGATTCGCAGACCAACTACCCCTATATTAGGATGTATACGATTTTAAGATAGAACTTGAACCTAATATAACACCAAAGTTTAGACTGCTATATGGTATGTTATAGGAAGAACTGCTTATAATGTAATAATACCTTAATAAGCATCTAGAAAAAGGATTTATTTACCCTAGTTAATCTCTATTTGCCTTACCCATACTATTTATTAAAAAGCTAGGAGGAGGCTTAAGATTCTGTGTTAATTATTAAGCTCTAAACATAATTACGATTTAAAACTAATATCTAATCCCCTTAATCTAAGAGACGCTTAACTGCTTAGTAAAGGCATAATATTTTACAAAGCTTGATATAGTCGCTGCCTTTAATTAAATTCGTGTCTAAGAAGGAGACGAGAAGTATATAGCCTTTTATATATAATAGGGACTCTTTAAATACCTAGTAATGCTATTTAGTGTAAAGAACGGTCCTAGTATGTTTTAGCAATACGTTAATAATACGCTTTGTAAATTCCTTAATATATTTGTTACCGCGTATATTAATAATATCTTAATCTACTTATCTTTACTTTTTAAGTATTAAAAACACGTCCAAATGGTCCTTAAACATTTGCGAGATGTGGGTTTATAATGCGATATTAAGAAATACAAGTTCTACGCGTCTAAAGTCATGTACCTAGGCCTGATTATATCCCGCAATAGAATTAAAATAGACCCTAAGAAGGTCGCTGCTATTATAAACTAGGGAAGCCCTAGTAACGTATAAGACATTTAAGGATTTCTAGAATTTGCAAATTTCTACTATTAATTTATTAACTACTTCTCGAAAATTGCCTAACCGTTAGTAAACTTAATAAGGAAGAATATAAAATTTAAATAGACTGCTAGATGCAAACAAGCTTTTAATAATTTAAAATAACGCTTTATAACCGCCCTAATTCTTGCTCACTTCGACCTTAACCTTAAATGTATTGTTAAAACAGACTCGTCTGATCATGCCCTAGGGGGAGTGTTATTGCAGTATAATAAGAACGGTAAGCTGTGTCTAATAGCCTTTCTCTCCCAAAAGCTCGCCCCTGCCGAATCGAACTATAAGATATACAATAAGGAACTACTTATAATTGTTAGATGCTTTAAACAATGGCGTCTAAAACTTAAAGGATTGTTGTTCCTAATACGCGTATTAACGGACTATAAGAACCTATAGTATTTTATAACTATAAAGCAATTAACATAATGCCAAATTCATTAGGCCGAATACCTCTTATAATTTAACTTTAAGATTATATACTAACCGGGCAAACTTAATTAGAAGCCTAACGCATTAATATAATAATTATAAGACCTACCTGTAAACGCTTTAAATAAACGGATTATAAATTAATTATGGATCCTATTGCCCCCTAAACATTTTAAGAAACTACATTTTATATTCCTAGATATAGAACTTAACAAAAACGAATCAGAAATTAATAAATAGGAAATAGAAATTAATAAGCTAATAGAATATAAATATAAGAATAACGCATGGATAGCAGATATAATAGAAGCGATTTAAACAGAAAAACGACAGTATAAAGATATTACACTCGCTGAATGCGAAATTCGTAACAATTAACTATACTATTAACAGAATATAGTAGTCCCGAATTCCAAACCTTTATGATTTAAGATACTTAAATTTATACACAACTCTCCTATAGCGGGACATCCTAGCCGTGTAAAAATGTATAAGATAGTCCAACGAGCATATTACTGGCCTATAATGCACAACTATGTATAAAAATACGTTTAAGCATGCAGAACGTGCGTTTATAGAAAGACTTCTTATATAAAGAAATAAGGAGTACTCTAACTATTATTAATTCTAATACAAAGATGGCGTAATATCTTAATTAACTTTATAGTAGATTTACCTAGTAGTAACGGATTTATAAATATTATAGTAGTAATTAACCGCCTTATAAAAATGTAACACATAATTCCTATAGACTTAATTAATGTTATCTTAGTAGCTAAATGTTTTGTTAAATATGTCTTTAAGCTATATAGACTCCCTAACTTAATAATATCTAACTGTGGAAGCCAGTTTGTTTTAGACTTCTGGCAAGCTTTATATAAATAATTAAGTATATAAATACAACTTTTAACTGCATTTTATCTAGAGACAGACGGTTAAACTAAAATTGTAAACGCGATTATAGAATAATACCTATAAATATACTGCTCCTACCTGCAAGACAACTGGGAAAAGTGGCTGCCTTTAGCTGAGTTTACTGCGAACAATATAATAAATAAATTAATAGGTATAATGCCGTTCTACACAACCTACGGACAAGACCCTTAACTTAGATTTAAACTATAACCTAAAATTAATGTAATAGGACCCACAATTAAACGGATTTAGTTAATTAATGCGTATAACTTCGCTAATTAAATAAAGCAGTTAACGGAACTACTATAAAGTGAATTAATGTACGCTTAAATAGTATAGGAATAGTATACAAACAAAGGACGAGCTTCCACATGGGATTTTAAAGAAGGTGATATAGCTTACCTAAATACATAAAATATAAAGACTTAACGGCCCTTAAAGAAACTTAATTGGAAGTTTATAGGCCTATACTAAATTAAAAAGAAACTAAGCCCATACGCCTATAAGCTTAAACTGCTAACTAAGATGAAAATATACCTAACGTTTTACATAAGCTTGCTGCAACCTTTAAAAGGTAAACCTTTAACTCGCGAAGTGCCGCTATTACCTCCCATAATTGTTAACAACGGTAATAGTTCTTACTTTATTAACTTAATTAATGATATACAATAGAAAAAACGATTTAAATAATTTAAACTTCTTATTAAGTGGAAAGGATATAAAACACAAACCTAGAAAACCTATAATTAGATTAAGGCCGACGCGCCTTTCTTAGTAAAAGAATTCTATAAGGACTATTTTTCGCGGCCTACTCTAGCTGGATGGACATGATATAAAGGCAAATAACTGCCACCCAACACGAATACATAAAACTTGAATTTGAAAAGAACTTAAAATAAGTTATAATGTTTATAACGCGATTACGTAACACGTAAGATATTAAGGAACTTTAACCAGCGGTTAAAGTTATCTAATTAGTTAGATCTGCCTTGCTAAAACCGCTACCTAACGCGAAAATATAACACGCGATAAAAAAAATTATAAACTCTTAACTAAATTAAATTATTTTAAACCTTTGGTTAAAAGGGGGGGTATTATAACAGGACTAGCCTAGTTATAGTAGGAATATCTCGGTAAAATACTTAACAGATAAACTTAACGCTTTAATTAACTTCTGCCAAGTTCTACCAGATCAATTAAATTCTACCAAAGTCCATCCGCATGCGTATGTGCGCACGCATTGACCAAGACCCCTAACTATTTAATTATAAGATTCTCTGGTTATTCCTTTCTCTTCTTTACGCAACATCTTGTTCTCTTTAAGAGCTATATACCCTTAGATTTAGATAGAATTTATATTGTTCCTTTAAATCTTCCCCAAAGCCTCTTTGCGCCCTTATAGTTAATAACGTCCGTCCCCGTGTAACGCAAAACCTACTATACCGTAAAAAATAAGGGGTACTTTAACTTTAAGTGACTATAACTCTGCGCACACGTCGAGCTCTACTAGAATTATGTATAAATTATATACTATGGCTACTTTTAAATATTTAGGACCCTTCTAACCTATAAATTATATTAGTATCGTCGCCTTCTTACCTAATTCGCTTAGAGCCTTCTTTTATAGCAAAACAATGTCCCTTTGCTATAGCACTACTATTAAGCTCTTACCACTTATAATATATATATAAGGGTCGTATTTAAGCCTTAGAGCCTTATTACGATGTAGGAAGTTATTATTAGCTTTATGCATGCTATCGCGCGTAAATTTATACAAGGTCGCTACCCTAGTTGGTACTTTTGATTAAAGTAATTACTAGTTTTGGCTAGTGCAAGACTACCCTATATATCCTATATAATTATCGCTGTATAGAGGCAGTAGTTAAAAGTTCCTAGCCCCCCTACGCTATAAATGCGCCACTAATAAGCCATAAAACTGCTTTCTTGGCGTTCCGGATTAGGAAGGGCTATAACGGACCTTAATAACTTCTCGCATCTTAGCAGATATATGGTTGGTTGGGCGACCTAGTCGAGGTGCATCTCTAAGGTAGATATTAAGAATTGTGCAGCTTTTGGCCACGATTTCGCGCTTCTTAGACGACCGATTTAATGCGGGAGACGCTTATTCCAGTAGCGGCTTAAATGTTGGCATTTATGCTGCTATAAATCTTTATAGTAGGGGCCTAAGACCTTATATAGATATCGTATAAATTACCTATTATAAACAGTAAGATATAATAAGGATTTAATGTATTTTAAAAGCTTATAGAGTATAGTATTAAGGGAAGAGTTATACCCCGCGGTATGCGCTAAGTATTACTTACGCCATACTAAGCCACTAAAGGCTAGCGCACGCCACCACGATAGGGGAGGGGGCTAGGAACTTTTAACCGCTGCCTTTTACCTTAGCGAGCTTAGACGTGATTTTTTAGCTAGTGTTAGAATAACCTACACTGTCTTCCGAATTGCAAAATTATGTCTAAGAACGTTTAGCGAGATTTGTTAAAACCGTAAGCAAAATCTGTAAAACGGATATTACGGATATCGAGTTTATTCATTCACATAACGCGTTATTATTACTATACATAGTCACTTTTTTTTTATGACTTAGGGCTTCTAAATAGTATAAATTTTATTATATGGCTATCTCTTGGTCCTAATATTAATTTTATTAAAGTTAAAAAATGCGTTGTTAAAAGCGTAAGCATATATTATATCTTATTAAATAGTCTACTAATATAGATAAAACTATATAGATATATATATATCTGCTACTTAAAGCTATTGCAATACTTAGTAGGTGTTATAATTGGGTCCTTCCTTGAAAATATCCTCCCTTAGCCTAGAGTGCCTCTGCTACTACTAGGGGGAAGCTTTAGGCAGAGCCTTATATAGAGCCTTAGTAGAGCTTTGTATAGAGCTTTGTATAAAGCTTTATATAGACCTTTATGCAGACCTTTGTGTAGACTTTTGTGTAGACCTTTATGCAGACCTTTATGTAGGCCTTTGTATAGACCTTTATACAGAGCTACGTGTAGGCGTATAGACGTATAGATATGCATATGTGCAGATATATAGACGTGCAGACGTGCAGACGTTTGTAGAGACGATTATATAGGCGTTTATACGGGCGTTTATATAAGTAATTGTAGAACCTTCCTAGTATCTTAGTGCTGCGTGTTAGTAGAGCTTTGGAGCTCTATATAGGGCTTTAAGTAGAGCTTTGGGCAAAGCGCAAAGCAGAGCGTAGAGCAGAGCTTTAAGTAGAGCCTTAAGCAGAGCGTAAAGTAGAGCTTTGTATAAAGCGCAGAGTAGAGCTTTATATAGAGCGCTAAGTAGAGCTTTATATAGAGCGCAGAGTAGAGCTTTGTGTAGAGCGTAGAGCAGAGCTTTATGTAGAGCGTAGAGTAGAGTATAGAGCGGAGCTTTGAGCAGAGCTTTATACGGAGCTTTAGGCAGAGCTTTATGCGGAGCTTTGTGTAGAGCTTTTGTAGAGCTTTAGTAGAGCTTTGTGTAGAGCTCTATATAGGTCTCCCCCTAAGCTTCGTTTCGCAGAGCTCTTGCAAAGCTCTATAGCTCTACGCAGAGGGCTAGCAGCGTGGGCGTAAGCGTTCAGCGTTGGTGTTTACTGCGCGGCTCGGCAGTATAAAGGTAGAATTAGGGCCTCTACCGCGATAAATTCCTCTTAATGTTGCGCGTGTATAAGGAGCTGAAGATCTTATAGCTTTATAGAGTAGGCTTTTCTCTATAATTTGGCGTAATTTTTATGTTAATAGGTCTTGTGGGAGGGTAGATCAATTTTATTAAAGTTAATAAGGTCTTCTTATATAAATAATATTTAAGTTTTCTATAAATCTCGCCAAAGGGCCTTAGACTAAGAAAACGATTACCATCCTAAATTAGCTTAGCGGATGGTGCGGATATTTCTATATCTATAATTAAATTTCTTAGTCTAAGCTTCTAAGGTAACGCTGCCTCCGTATAATTTATATATGTTATTAAGTAAGCCAAGCTTGTAGCTGGCAGGCTTATAGCTATATGGAGATTTAATAAGCGGGCCGATCTTAGCCCTATAGCCTTACGATCTAAATTAACCTTAACTATACCTCTAGTCAACCAACTTAACTCTCTAAAAATAGCTATAGAATTCGCCACCTTATAAGGGTGTAGCTGGAGCGGGTCAGCCGCCCTCCCTATTAGTATTACTAAGGTGTTTGTCCAATTTCTTATTTCTGTATAGACCACTTACTCTAAGGACCCTGACGTTATAAGGGATAATATATAGCATCTTAATTCTGGTAATTACTAGTTAAGTACACCATCTAGTGTAGATACTGTGCGCTTGCTAAAAGAGCTATATACTAGCAAGAAAGGCAAAACCTTTAATTTTTAAGCTTAATTATAAGAGTTAAACTTGAAACTCTCTAGTGCGTGTAAAGTAAAATTGCTATATGTTGCGCGCGCACAAAGGGGGGGACACTAGAGCTTTTATAGGCTATAACCACAGGATGCTAGGATGCTATAGGTAATAGGGTTTTGACCGCCCCCTAGGTTATAACTACGCTAGTAGACCGCTTTCTTTTTATAGCTAGCTTATTGTCTAAAAAGTATACTGCCGCTCTAGGCGTTTAAAAGACCGCTAGGAGGGTAGCAGAAGAAGCTACTCTATTAGAGGACCCTAGGAAGGGTAGGAGGATAATAATATAAGCAATTTAAGTGATAAAGCGTCTTTAGATAAGGAACCCGAGTTGGCTAGTAATATTTAGTGACTAATTTAACGAATTTTAGTGTTTAAATCAATTGTAATTTAGGAAGTGGTCAAAACCCCGTTACCTATATTAAGTATATTTGGTCTGGTTAATTGCGAAATTACCTTCTACTAAGGTCTAGCCCTGTATTAGCCGTATATGGCCCTAAGCTAAGCTTGTTTAAACTACCATCCTCATAAAACTGACACCCTTAAACTGTCTCACTTTAGATGTGATTTTTTGGTATAGCTTAGTGTCCCTAATTTCCTATATACTCGCTAACCTTGATAACCAGGACTGATATTCTAAGCAAATAAGCGAGTTGCCGTACTTATCTCTTTACCTAGACTGCTACCTTTAAGCCTCCGATATTCTATTCCCAGCGTATACACCTATTAAAGCCCCCCGCAAAGCAATGCGTCTTCTGCTATGTAGTAATACTAGCGAGTTCAGCCTCACTAAGGACTTAGTGGACGACAATATAATCCCTCCCTATGTAATCCTTTCGCATACTTAGAAGGAGGGCAAAGAGGTTACCTTTAAAGATCTAATAAATGGCACGGGAAAGAGTAAGACCGGCTATAATAAGATCTGGTTCTACGGATAATAGGCTGAATATAATAGCTTATAACACTTTTGGGTGGATACCTGCTGTATTAACAAATTAAACCACGTTGAACTTTAAGAGGCTATTAACTCTATGTTTCACTGGTACTAGAAGGCAGCTAAATGCTACGTTTATCTATTAGATGTTTTGATAACTAAGTAGAGAGTAAATAACAAATGCTTTAAATATACTTGGGAGCCAGCTTTTTGGGAAAGCAGATGGTTTATATAGGGTTAGACCCTTTAAGAGCTTCTCGCTCTACGTTTGGTCGAATTCTTCTCTTAAAAAGGTAAGCAACTAGGTAATAGGACAGCTCTAGAGTAATAGATTTATGAGATTACAGGTATCGCTACTCTAGCCCTTTAAGGAACCCCTCTATATAAATTTAGCGTCGAAGAGCAATTATTATAGGCGAAAAGCCGCTAGACTACGCGCAAAGAGGACAAGGCATACTCACTACTAGGCATATTCGACATCTATATATCGCTTATTTACGGCAAAGGGGAAGAAAACGCGTTTAAACGACTATGGGAGGAAATTAATAAGCCTTAGAAGAGTATTATGTAGTAATAGGCCTTAGTCTAAATGGATAAAGAGGACAAGAAATGTATTTAATACTTACGCCTTATAGATCCCTATAATAATAAGAAGCGTATTTAGGAAACTAAGGGCGGCCTATTAGAGGACTTATATTACTAAATCCTTAAAAATTCCGAGTTTTAATAATGGCGAGATAACTAGTAAAGCTAACTACTGTAGATTAAGGGCGACCCTAGTAAAGGGAAGACTATACTACTTTACGGCATTATTAATGAGTTGGAGAGGTTAATGGCTATAATAGGTCTTCTGTCTTACTTCTTCTACTAAGCCACTGACTTGCGCATTAACAACGCTATAGCGGTGTTATGAGGTCTGGTGTACTTGCTTATTAATTAGTAGCCTTTATTTATCTTATATATATAGAAGAAGCACGATTACGTAGGTAAAGCCCTCTTTAAGGATATAAACGCCTGGGTTGCCTTATCTGAGATCTTTACAGCTATCCTGTAAAACCTAAGGCTAAACAACACGTACTTAATTATAGACGCGCTAGATAAATGCGTTATAGACTTGCCTAAGCTTTTAGACTTTATTATCTAGCAGTTATCTATATCTTCTGGTATTAAGTGGATTGTCTCCAGTCGCAACTGGCTGAATATTAAGGAATAGCTAGAGAGGGCCGGATAGAAGGTAAGATTAAGCCTTAAGCTAAATGCGGAGTTTATTTCTACTGCTATTAGCGTATTTATCTGGTATAAGGTGCGCTAGCTAGCTTAATAAAAGAAATATAATAACAAAACACAAGACGCCGTGCTAGATTATCTTTACTTAAGTATAAATAACACTTTCCTCTAGGTAGCTTTGGTTTATTAAAATCTTAAGAGGATCTTATAATAGAACGTATATATAAAACTAAAGGCGTTTTTACCTAGGCTTGACGCTCTTTATAAGCGAATAATGGAGCATATAAGTAACTTAGACGACGCTAATCGCGATTATATACTAACCTATTACCCTAAAAGAGCTAACTACTCTTATTAAGGCGCTTAAGGATATAACTAATAACTTAGAATTATTACGGGAGATTATTAGCCTATATGGCTCGTTTCTTACTATACGAGATAATACTATCTATTTTATGCATTAGTCTGCAAAGGACTTTTTACTTATAGAGGTAAATAATATAATGTTTCCTTCTAGAAGGGAAGAGGCCTACTATATAGCCTTCTTAAGATCGCTCCTAGCAATAACTAAGACGCTACAACAAGATATCTACGGCTTATATGCGTTAGGATATCCCATTAAGTAGGTTAAACAGCTAGACCCAGATCTATTAGCGGCGTTATACTACTTATATATCTACTAGATTAATTACCTTTGTAACTAGAAACCTAGCTCTTTTATAAATTATAAGGGTGACCTATAGGATAGAGGCGCTATTAACAGCTTTCTAAGAAAGAAATACCTTTACTAGCTTAAGACTCTTAGCCTTTATAAGAGTATATCAAAGGGAGTAGTTTTAATGGCGAAACTAAAGGCTTTAATCTATATAATCCCTTAATAAGCGCTGCTCTCTATGTATAATGTATACTAATATAACCTAAGGAGTAGTAGCTATATTTACATTAAGCCAGCTAGTTTAAGATGTATGTTAATTTATTATATATTATAAGTGGGTAATAGAGAACAGTCCTCTCTAAGCATATACGTCCGCACTTGTGTTTAGCCTAGCCCGCAGCCTAATATAAGGTCTTTTTAAAGAGGAGGAGCTAAAGGGGATAATAATTAAGCCAGCTATGCAAGATAAATGGAATAGCTGCCTGCAGACGCTTAAGGGCCACAGCGATTCTGTCCGCTCGGTGGCCTTCTCCCATGACTCAACGTGGCTGGCGTCGGCGTCGTTCGACAGCACGGTCAAGATATGGGACGCGCGCAGCGGCGAGTGCCTGCAGGCGCTTGAGGGCCACGGCGGTCCTGTCAACTCGGTGGCCTTCTCCCACGACTCGACGTGGCTGGTGTTGGCGTCGTACGGCACGGTCAAGATCTGGGACGCGCGCAGCGGCGAGTGCCTGCAGACGCTCGAGGGCCACGGCGGTCGCGTCTACTCGGTGGCCTTCTCCCACGACTCGACGTGGCTGGCGTCGGCGTCGTACGGCACGGTCA
>Ga0307507_10002593_pt1 | contig 37352 bp, 12 predicted proteins | sample 7_EM_MG_FD_207223 | JGI IMG/M metagenome (GOLD analysis project Ga0307507, IMG submission 207223) | Populus trichocarpa ectomycorrhiza microbial communities from riparian zone in the Pacific Northwest, United States - 7_EM | ecosystem: Host-associated > Plants > Roots > Unclassified | place...
GGAGATTATATAAGAATTACCTCCTTACTATTATTGTTATAACCTTAGATAACAAGCCTTAATTTCTTAAATAGGGTATTAGTAGTTTTACCTTTAATCTTATTAACTATTCTTAACTTAAAGATACAAACTTTATTAAACTTAGTAGGGTTATACTTCTTAAATTTAAAGACTCCTCTTGCAATAAGACTGTTAATCTCCTACTTATTAGATACTTAGAAAGAAGCTCTAGAAGTTATAATATAACCTTCCTTTTAGAGCTGTTTTATAAGCTTAAAGTTAGCCTTCTCCTTAGTTATTATAAAGGCCATTAATAACTTAATTCCATTCTTAATAGCGGCAATAAATTGCTCTTTAAAATTAACAAGATATTGGCAATTTTATAATCCCTTTAGGCGACCTCTACCGCGTTATAGTTGCGGCACATTTACTACAATTATATTAGGATTATAGTCGTCTTCTAAAGCATATTAATTATAGTTCTTCTCTAGGGCATCTTTTAGGGCATCCTACAAAGGCTTAAAACTATTATCTTTATAGTAAGGCTTAATAACAGTTAAACAGAATTAAGTGGGTCTGTAAGGCATCTAAATAGTACAAGTTTAACCATTAATTGTAATAAGTTGATATAGGCCTAACCATCCTCCCTTTTTACGCTATACACGTACCTTAGACTAGAGTGGTAGATTAAGCGTAGTTAAGGTATTTAGGCCATTTCTTATTCCTAGTGCATTGTTAACCTAGCGTGTGGCATAGAGATATTACACCTCCTTTATTACCTTACAAATAGCCTTAGCTTATTACATAATAGAGGGAGATAATAGAGAATTATTAGTTATTTAAGGGTAGGCGCTAAAGACTAGCAACGTAGGTATAAGTCTATTTAGGCCAGTGGAATTATTAACGGCTTTAACAGCTATTTACAAGGTAAGTTCTTTACTAGCATCCTCTAGTTCTAAAGAGATAATCTTATATATATGGCGTAATAGCATATAATATCGCTCTACTTTTTTAATACTATTATGTGCCTTAATAGGAGTTTCCTTAACCTTAATTGCCATTGCCTTTATCTATTATCAAAACTCTATAGATAAGAAGTTCTTTCCTATATTATAGACAATTTAGTTAGGGGGTCCTAGGTAGACATTAATCTAGCATAATTAAAGGGTATTCTATATGTTTCTAGCTAACATATCCTTTAAAAATTATGCGGCTTAGAAGGAGGTTGAGAAGTTAACAACTTAAAGTACTAGCTTACTGCTAAAATATATAATATTAACAATAATACAGAAGTTAAAGTTATAGTTATCTTTAAGAGTAAACTTAAATTAGCTAGGGGACTTCTGGTTTATTTAGCAGTAATAGTAGTATTTTATAAAATGCTTAATTGCCTTAACCTTAACTTTATAGCCTGCTTGCTAAAGAACCCTAAGTAATTAATAAACAGATAGGTGGCCAAAATAATAGTATAGTTGGCGTAACTCTAACTTAGTTAAGTGGCTCTAAGTAATACTCTTTTCTAGTTAATAAAGGAGCAACTAGGGGTAACCCCACTTGCGTATAATAGGCACCCAATTATCTCCTTAAATAAGTACATTCTTAAGGTTATTAAGCTTAACGCCTAATTTGTTTATATCTTTAATGCAAAATAGAAATAGGGTATTCATAGAAATAACGTAAAAAGTAATATACCCTAAGGGGGTTTAAACCCTAATTATGCTAAGAGAGATTATAATACCCTTGCTAAAACAAATCATATATTAGCCTGCCATTAAATAGTTAATCTAAATAGAGCTATTAAGCTGCTAAAGGGCTTGAACTTAAGGTTCTCCTACTATAGATACTCCTACAGCTCTAGTGTCTAGCATAATACCATAAAAGACATTTGCTAAGTATCTGTTATTAAAGGAGAATATAGAACTCTCCCTTAGCTTATTAAAGATATCTAACTTCGTAATAGAGTAAAGCGTAAATTAGTTATTAAGAACAGCGATGGTTTATATCCCATTTACCTTACCATACTTAGTAAAGTATTAGTTAGGTAAGTAGTCCTTAATTTCTATATCCATAAGGAGCTATTTAGTCTTATTAACCTTACCCTTAAGATCTTCTACGCCTTTATATTAAACTAGGAAGCTTTAAAAGTAGGCCGTAATAACCTTACAATTTCTAACATTTCTTACACTCTAACGGAACTTATTATATACCTCCTTTCGCTTATTAAGGGAGTGTCTAGTTAACTAGCAATTTGGCTTCTTATAAACGTAACACTTCTTCTAGTAATTACTTTAAAATAAACCTCCACAAGGACCTCCATGATTGCCTTATAGTTAACGTTAATTATACCCTTTATTATATTCCCTACCATAGCCACTATATATTTAGTTAGTCCAGTTATAATTATATTGGTTAGGAATACTTAGTTAGGTAGGGTTTTTGGTATAGAACTATTAAGATTCTTATGTTTACATTATAGTATCTACAGCAGAGCGTAGCTCGGTATATACTCCTTTAAATATATCCATAGGTTTATATAGCACTAAATTATACTTAGGAACGCCACGGCAGGCTAAGATAACCTAGTCCCTTAGGCTATTCTTATTTTGGTAAGTTTTAGTAAGACTATATTAGATTTTCTAGAGTTTATTAAAGAGTAGTTAAAGGCACTCTAAACAAGTCTTTATTAAGTTAGAAGCAATAACTCTTTAGAATATAGTCTCCTACTATTTAGATATATAAAGCTGGCAATTCTTATTAGTTTTAAAGTGGGCTCTAGTAAGCTAAAGTATTATATTAAAGCTATAGTTTCTACCCGTAATATAGTCGTAATAAAATATCGCCGCCCGTCCCTTTAATATAACCAAGAAAGCATAATAAAACTAGTAGCATTAGATTCCGACCTTGCTGCAGCAGTTATAAAAGACCTATAATTTTGTTCTAAGCATATTATATAGTTCTCCTTTAAACTTCTTCTCCTTATCTAAATATACCTTTATTAGATTCGTGACTTCTCATAGTAGAGGCTTACTGGTTAGCTAGGGTAGAGGAGCTAAAGGCAGCGGAGGTAAAGGAAGAGTACCTCTAGGTAGAAGAGCACCTCTAGGTGGGAGAGCACCTCTAGGTAGGATAGTAGCGTTTTGGGGGTTTCCTTCCAAATTAAAGTTGCCTTCTAAAGAATATAGGTTAGTTCTAGGTTTCTATAGTTAACGTATAATCTTAGCTTCTATCTATACTAGTTCTTCTATACTAATAATAACGGCCTAGATATTACTGGTAATTGGTTACCGTTTTCAGCAACGTATACCCCATTCCTATAGAGGAAGTCTTAAAAATCCCAAACAATATCAATATTGCCAAGTGCCTAGGTATTAGCGGTCCATCCTACGAAATCCTCCCTAAAATATTCCCATAGCTATAGATCGGTGTAGTGTCTACTTTAGTAGAATATAATACAGTATAGGAGAAAGCCGTTAACTTGTTTTATGGTACAAGTTGTTATGTTAATAGTAAATTTATCCTAATCTTTATTAATAAGTTTTATGTATAAAGCTACCCCTAGTGGTAAGGAGTCTTTCTAGTCATTTAAGGTAGGCATAGCCATGTTTTTAGGGGGAGGGAAGTATTATTAGGGTAGGGATTGTCGTTTAGTATGCGTTTGTTGTTTGGTATGCGTTCATAATATATATTTGCAATTATAGGGCTTAAAACCAGTTCTGGCCTTAAATTACAAAGACTTGTAAAGCGTATTGTTCTATATAATAAACGCAAGAATCTATAATCTAGGAAAGGCTTAGGACCAGTTCTGGCCTTTAGATCCTTAGATTTATAGAAGAGTTCTATTTAAGGTTTAGGACCAGTTCTGACCTTAAAAAACAGCTTCCTCTAGCACAAGTAGCACTAGTACAGTGGCTTATCTCTTCTTGGTGGAATACCTAGCTATTCTATAGTATAATAGTAAAGTTAACCACTAATCAGTGTTGGTATTACAAGGTGATATTACGTATCTACAAGTTATAGGTAGTATGATGTTGTTGTTATATATATCTTTCTTTATTGGAATGAGGAAGGGCGAGGGGCCTAAGACTCCTCGCTACGCTAGTGCCGCGGCGTCATATAACGACTGCTTGCCTCATTCCCGACAGGGGCTTTTAACTATACTTTTATTGGAAATTAGTAAGACAATGCAACTACCTTAGTTTTTTTATAATAATTATTTATAATACCCATGCGCCTCCATATAAAATAATGTCCTACTACCCCCATTATAAACTACTACGCATGGTTTACTTGACCTATTATAATACCTAGACATTCCCGCCTGAGATGGCATTGTTATATTATATATTTGCCCTCTTAGCCATAGTTTTAGTTTAAGCAGGTATTTTTTATTTTCCTTAGTGTGACGGCGCTGGAGCGCGTCACCTAGTCAGGGGTTCGCTTAGGACTTGGCATGTGTATATGGACGTGGCCTCACCACCTTCTCTTGCTCCTCAGCTTAATATCTTCGTAATACAGCATTCGTTCGCTTCGTCTTGGAAGCATTTGTTCAAGTATTCGTCAAGACGTTTGTTCAATGGTTCGAGCCGTCACACTTAGCTTTTCACATAAAATCTTTTATCCTTTTTTGCAAGTCCGCCGCTTTAATTTACTCTTTTAAATCAATAATAAATATTTTATCTATTATTAATTATAAAAAATTATGTAATAGGGCAGAGCACTTCTTATATTAGTAAAGTCCTTTAATTTAAATAGTGACCCTATCCCGTATATAGGCAACTAGTTTATCTCCTCTAATAGTAATTAAAAAGTAATTATTATTACTAAAGCCTAGGGCTCTAGCTGCTTCTAATAGTTAACGGTTTAAAAAACTAATAACTACGTCCTAGCCTTTTAGGAGCTAACTAATATATTTTAAATATAAGCCGCCAAAGCTCTAAAAGTTATAAGTATAAGACATGGGAGTACTAAGCTTAAGCTTAGGTGGCTTATAAGTTAGCAACCAACAAACGCTTTTTGGATTAACCTTTAATTACAAGTTTTAACTATAAAACCTTTTTAAGCCGAAGTCTATAATCTTTAAAACACTATTTAGATTAGGGAACTTTAGGTCGTTTTTAAACCAGAGAATATTTTCTGGCTTTATATCCCCATATTGTCTATATTTCTTTTCCCCTAGCTATATAGTTAACCTAATTTCTTCTAGCCTCTAAATTTAATCTATACCCTCCATAAAAATTCTAATATTTATATCAAAGTTATAAATTAGTTATAAACCGTCCGCAATACCGTACATTTGCTTTAATAACTATAATACTATTTTATTAAAGTTAGGTATTAGTACCTTATACTCCCAATATTTTAGTAAATTAGTATCTGCATATAAGAATATTAAATGCCATTTATTTTTATATTAAAATATAGCAAAAAACTGGATGAGATTTGGGTAATTCCTAGGGCTAAATTATATGAGAATTGTTTTTTCTTTTTAAGATTCCTTCTTATAAAAAAAAATTAAGTCTTTTTGTATAATTATAGCACCTGTCGTACTAACCGCGTGCTTACGCGTTCGGTGCACTAACCACCCGCTTACGCGTCTGGTGCACCCCTGAAGCACTAACTAATTAGGGGGGAGGTGCGTCAGTATATAGACCATGTAGTCTACCTTAATAGAATCAACAGTTACCACTATCCCAAAGAGCATACGATACTATACGTATTTTGTGCCCTGGGATAGAACTCACTTATACCATTAAGTTGGTATAAACACTGATCAGTAAGCGCGCACAGATTAGCAATCACTTAATACCTCCCCCCGAGCAATACTTAATAGCGACCACCTATTTAGACTCCTAGTACGACCTGCTAGAAGGTTAGAAGTTGGGGATTACAGACCTATTACCAACTCTGTATACTTATTTAAGTCTTAGTACGGTTTACCAGAAGTTTATAAACATAAATATAGACCTATATAAAACCCCCCTATCCTTAAACCTCAAACCCCCTATTCCTACTACACCCTCCTTCAATACCTCCGACGTCTTTTTAGACCCCTTATAGAGACCCCTTACCCTTCTATAAACCGTTACGGACCCGTTAATTACCTTTATGGACCGTTATAAGACCCCTTATAGAAACCCCCTACCCTTCTATAAACCACTACGGACCTATTAACCGCCTTTATGGAATATTACAAGACCTCTGCTACCTGCTATATACTATACAGTATAGCAGACATTAGTAAGCAAGTTAATGAAGGTTAAGAAAAGTGGAGGCAGGGAGTTGACCTTACGTCTATAACCGATATTAATAACTATATTAAATTCAAAGTTCTTAAATACAAATATTTTAAGCTTATAAATAATGACCTATGGGAGCAATATTAGGAAGACTTTGCGGACTTTATGGAAGCCATTTTTAAGGCCTACAACCCTACTACTATCCGCAACCTATAAACCCTTTTACGTCACTAAGGCGTATGGGTTAAAAGGGATAAACGAGTCACTGTTGCATAGTCTTTATATAATACAATACATAAGGAGGACCAAATAGAATGGACTAAAGAGAAAATCCTAGACTAGGTTAAAGCTATTAAAGAACTCTTTATTTCTTCTAAATTTAATAGAATCGCTGGCCTTATACCTAATCTACTTAACTAAATTTGTCCTATAAACCCAAGCAGTTTTGGAATTAATCTTATGGGCTAAAGTATACCCAGTACTTAAGTTACAGACTGTAATACCCCCGTAACCCAAATTACGGACTAAGCCCCTTTTGTTATTTAAGTTATAGATCTACAAACTACCTAAGTAAAGACCTATGGTAAGGAACTAGCTAACCTAGCCAAGCTCTACACCGACAAATCTAAGTATAGCGGTGAAAATAACAACTTTAACTTTAAACTAACTATCTTTACGGACCTCTGTCAGAAGGCTAATATCCCTAAATAAGAGTTTAGCCAAGCCTACTCTACCATACTGCGTGGCCTAGCACTTAACTACTACTATACTAACCTTAAGAGTAACCCCCTTGGTATCCCCTTTAACAAGCTATATAAAGCTACATGTAACTATTTTAAAGGACTAGAATATAAGCGCAATATCCTTATCTAATAGAATGCAATCAAGCTACGGACCGTAATTAAGAAGAACACCAAAAAGTTAACTATAGAGTGCCTATAAATTTTTATTAAAGACCTTCGGCACCTATAGCACGGCCTTAACGCCAAGCTTTAAACAGACAACTTCCTGTATAACAAACTTATTATAGCTTGCCAGGAAGTAGAGCCCTATAAGTACACCTATTATAAGCCTATAGATACCTTAGCTGGCCTTATTAATAATCTACGCTCCTCTATTATAACGTACAAAGTCTCAAACCTACCAGGCAGCACTTAAGCCTTTGCTACGGATATTTAATATCCGCAAACAGACTTAGACGTCTACTTTACAGACCACCGCTACCGCCAGCAGCACCTGTACTAACTAAGTCCCACCTGTAACCCCTATAGCAACCCCTGTACAAAAACATACCCCCGCAGACGAACCAGCCAGAAGTGCTTTATGTATAGTAAGGAAGGATGTTAGTCTATAAGGCATACCTAGGAAGAATGTAATAAGTCTAAGAGAAGATTTAATAAACGGATTAACTAGTTTATTTTAAACTATAAAGGAGAGAAAGTAGAGGAGTCTCTTAACAAGTTAATAAAAGCCCTTATAATTAACTTTAACTTAAACACTTAGGAATAGAAGACCTTAAAGACGTTCCTAACTACTTTTAGACCTTTTACGGATAGCTAAGCCTTTAATACTATAACCGCACTAGCCAACCGCTCCTTTGTACACTTAATTACGCCTAAAAACTATTCCGCAAGTACCCCCGTTATGGATGTTATAGACCACAAACAGGACCCATTTGTATATATTACTATAGAACGCTATACCCCCAAAGAATTCTATGGCGTTATAATTAATATAGGTGCCTCTAAGAAGTCTACTATAGGTTACGGACAATACCTTATATATAAGACCACCGCAAATGGCAATATGGATATTAATACTACACAAACTGGGGCCGTAAATATCTAATTTGGAATTGGCTTAACCATATTAATTAAATTAGTTATAGTTAAGACTCTAATTGGCCTAGTTAACTTCTATATAGTAAAAGCAGACACCCCTTTCCTACTCTGCCTTGCGGATATAGACAGGTTATAGGTCTACTATAACAATATTATAGACACCTTAATTGGCCCCGTAACTGCCCTAGGAAGCAAGTATATTACCCTACCAATTATATAATAATTTGGACACCTGTTCCTTATATGGGGAGAGACTTTACGGACCTATATTAAGGAATCTTTTAACTATAACCTGTGCTACCTTACTAGTACTGAAATCCACTGCCTATACTGCTGTTTTGGCCACCCGTTAGCCGAAAAGCTATATAGAGTCCTTAAACGCTCTGGATACGACGACGTTGATAGGAAGGCAATTAACTATCTAACCAAATACTGCTTCTTTTGCTAGAAATACGGACGTTTTTTAGGTCGATTTAAGTTTACCCTTTATAAGGATCTTGATTTCAACCACTTAGTGTACGTGGATATTATATACATTAACGGCAGCCTAGTATTATATATAATTGATAAGGCAACCCGCTATTAATCCACCTGTTAGTTGTAAAATATATCTGTAAAATATACTTGGGATATTTTATGGACCTGCTGGATTGATATATACCTTAGACCCCCTAAGTATATTACCTATAACGCTGGTAGGAACTTTATTAGTAAGGAATTCCAATAGTATGCTATGGCTATGGCTATTTCAACAAAAGCTGTTCTAGTTAAGGCGTACTAGTCTGTTGGACTTATTAAGCAAGCTTACCTAGCTTTATGGAGAGCCTACTAGATTATTACGGACGAATGTAAGGACATCTAAAAGGAACTAGCTCTATAGATGGCTGTAAAAGCTATTAACAACACCCCTGGCCCTAATGGACTAGTACCTACCCTTTTAGTTTATAGAGCCTACCTAAGGATAAGTAACCTAGATCCTCCTGCCCTGTCCATTATGGAACGAGTAGCTGTAATATGGAAGGCAATAGCCGAGATAGTCAAGCTATAGGCTAAATAAACTATTAATAACGCCCTATACTACCGCAACGGACCTAATACGATCTTAGTATATAACCTCCCGCTTAACTCTAAAGTCCTTGTATGGCGTGAAAGCGGTAATTGGACTGGACCCTACCGTTTACTAGCTGTAGAAAACGAAACGTGCTATATATAACTTCCTAGCGGCCCAACTAGCTTTAGAAGCATGTCTGTAAAACCCTACTTTCGGCCTAAAAATACCTATAATGTTAAATTAGACGAACTAGAAGCAACTGACGAACCAGATAAACTAGATGAACTAGGAGCACCCGCTAAACTAGATGAAATAGAAGCACCCCTACCTACTTTAGAAGTCCCCTAGGAACCTACTAAACCTGCTAAACCTGCTATAAAGCGTGGTTAAGGACGCCCCCGAAAGCACCCTATAACTAAGAATACTATAACAGAGAATCACCTAACCTCCGCAGGAATATCCGCAAGGCAATCTCCGCCTGCGGATATATTAGTTCTGGTACAGGAAACCCTGTTTACGGACTTATAACGTAAAGAGATTAACGGACTACTTGAAAAGGGCGTCTTTGCGGTTATAACGGAGAAAGACGTTTCGCAAGGCGTTTGTATATTTAACTTGCGCTTTATTGACGAAATTAAGCACCCTAGTACTAACAAAGCCTTTAAAAAGTTAAGGCTTGTTATATAAGCTTATAACGACTAGGGAAAGGACCTCGTCCTTACGTAATTACCTACAATTTAGCGGGTTAGTTAACGGATTATACTTGCGCTTATGCCTAGACTATAGTAAACTAAACCCATAGCCCTCTACTTACGGGATATCTTATAAGCCTATATATAGTCTAATACCTACCTAAGTAGGGATATCTTTATACGGCCACCGCTTAAGCTCAATCTGCAACCAGGAATAATTTTATAGGTTATAAAACCACTTTATAGAGTACCAGAAGCTGGAAACTATTAGTTTAAGATATACCACTAACACCACATTAGTAAGCTTAAGATAGAGTAGTTAACCTATAACCCTTACCTCCTATATACCCTATTAAACGGCCTTGGCATCGTTGGACTCCAAATAGATAATACCCTCTTTTTAGCGGACCAAACTTTTGCGGACGTGGAAGAGACCAAACTGTAAGAGGCTAAGTTCCTAGTAAAGCTGTGAGAGTAGTTAACTAAGCAGACTCTAATTAAGTTTAACGGAGGCTTAATTATATAAAAGGGCAACTTAATCTAGCTAACTTAGGAACGCTAAGCTTAAAACCTAAAGCTTGTTATAGCAAAGCCTACGGACCTTACTAGTTCCTGTGGAGAGACCTATAAGACTATAAATATGAAGGACTAATACGCTGCATAGCGTGCAAGAGGCGCCTATATTGCTATAGTCTGCTAACCCGAATCTGCCTATGACTTGTCCTTTATGGCCTAGGCAATAAATCCGCAAGAAGAAAATATTAAGTAGCTTAATAAGCGCATTTAATGGCAGATTAATAATGTGATAAGAGGACTTACTTTTATACTACTAGACCTAAATTCCCTTAGCGTAATAGTATTTACGGACGCCTCTTTTGCCAATAATAGGGATCTATTATCGCAAATCGGCTTTATAATTATACTTACGGACTATAATTAAGACGTAAATATACTACATTGGTCTTTAATTAAATATAAATAAGTAACCCGCAGTGTACTAGCTTCTAAACTATATGCACTAGCCTATAGCTTTAATATAGCAGCTATAATTAAATTAATGATCCAGAAGATTCTATAACTAGAGTAGCTACCCCTGGTTTTATATACCAATTTAAAGTCCCTCTATGACTGCCTAGTCAAACTAGGTACGACATAAGAGAAGAGACTTATGGTTGACCTAATATGCTTACATCAGGCCTATAAACAACGTGAGATTACGGAGGTTAAATAGATCAGCAGCTAAGACAACCCAGTAGACGCTATAACTAAGGCAAAGCCGTGTTAAGCTCTAAAAACCCTAATTAATATAAATAAGCTCAACCTAAAGGTTATAAAGTGGGTAGAACGGGACTAACAGAGTATGTATGGTTTATTTACGGCCTACTAGAAGGCCGTATGGTTTATTTTACGGACTATAAGCAGGACTTACGGCCAGCTCAGAGTACCGTTTGGAAGGCAGCATAGAGGGCATCTTAGGAGGGATTTCCTATATATTTTCTTATATGTTTTATGGTTCTATTAAGGCAATTACGGAGGCTATATATAAGTGGTTTCATTTTCCAAGTACTGCTAGTGTATAATTACAGCACCTGTCGTACCAACTGCGTGCTTACGCGTTTGGTATACTAACTACCCGCTTACGTGTCTGGTGCACCCCTGAAGCACTAACTAATTAGGGGGGAGGTGCGTTAGTATATAGACCACGTAGTCTACCTTAATAGAATCGATAGTTATCACCATCCCAAAGAGCATACGATACTATACGTATTTCGTGCCCCGGGATATGACTCACTTATACCATTAAGTTGGTATAAACACTTTTAATTATAACCAAGCGGTTTTTTTACAAACTACTAGTTTAAATAAATTATAAAGCATAATTAGTGCTAAAGTACCGTTGATGTAGAGCTGTAAGGGATATTATTGCGGACACCTTAGGTTGCCTTCAGGACAACCTCCGGACGCCCCTTAGATAGTCGCCGGTCACGTGCCGGAGGCACGTGCCCGTAGTATATAGTCTCCACGATCCCAGAGGCCTTACCTCCTTAAGGATTTGTTTCTTTTACCAATCTATCCTATTCCATAATTGTGTCCTTATAGCCCCCTGTCTACAAAGTCCCCTTATATTTGAATCCTTCCTACTCTATCTAGAAGGGTAGCTGGCTTTAAGGACCAGATTGTTTGTTTATATCTTTTGTTTATATCTACTATCCTCCCTTAAAATCTCGCGATAACCTAAATGGAAACTCCACGAATACCTTATGGACAGCCGTCACGCTAAGGCAGGAAGGTCCCTCTGATAGTAAGAGATTGCGACAATATAAACCTTTGGGTAAGATGGCTGAACGAGCCCTAATACCTAGATGCACTAAGAGCTTAAAGACTTTCGTATACCTATGGTTACTGGCAACGCTAAGGAAAACGCAAACACCCTCTATAATGGTTACAATACTACTAGAAAGCAGCCGGAACCCCTCTGGCCCTATTTAGGCCAATTGGAAGATTAAGCGCTAGACGTAACCCTAAAATCTTCCCCTAAACTAGAAATGCTAGAGGAATATACTAACGCGCCTAATTAGGGACCTAACTGGAACCCTCCCAGAAGACCACTAGCCCATAATTGGCATAGTGGCGGTATACAGACTGCTTATAAGCTAAGGGGGCCTACCCCTTTAGGCAATCTAACCTAACTACTAACTTAAGACTTAAGCCTTGTAGGGAAACCTATATTAGCTACTAGTATTAATACTACCTCTATAGCCGGAGCTTCCCTAGGCCTAAGGTCGGAAAGTTAAGAGCCCTATACCAATTTTCTTTAAGGAGGATATTAGGAAGCTGCTGTAAGGCTCTTAGAAGCTATACGGGAAGGAGCTACTAATAAACATATTAAAAACCTCTAGGGGTAGGTCCAGATCTAGTAGAGCTTGATTTAAGCTAGATAAAATCTTTTATAACCTGGCTAAGGCTAAGGGCCTTCTAGGGGATACCCAGTACCTACCTAAGGAGGTGTGGAAGACTTAGAGAGGTATCTATACAGTAAATAGAAAAAGGACATGGACTAACTGGCTAAGGCCTTTAGTAGTCTAGAACTCCGCCAAAGACCTAATGCCTAATAGTTAGACAATTAGGTTTGTGAAATAGATAACTTCTTTAAGATGCTAATAATATAAGATAATACCAAAGAGCGTATCTGTTAGATTATTAGTAAGATTAAAGATCGATCCCTAAACTAAATTACACTGAATTAGCTTAATAAAGAGCAAATTACTATATAGCCGCAGCTGCAAACCTTCCTAAAGAAGTGGACTTAAGATCTATATATTATATAATATAATTACGCAGAACTATTCTGGAATAGGATATAGCTTAACCGCTATAATTTCCGCTAGTTTATAAACTTTATAGAAACTTATACTTAACTAATAGATCTAGAGCCCTTTAAAAACAAGGACGGTAGCATCTATAAGAAGAAGAAAATTGGATTTATTTAGGCTAGAATTAAGCTAGTAATTTGTAATAAAATAAAGCGCGTGGGAGCCCTATTGCGGATTACTATATATGCGGATTTTGAACGAGCGGTTCTAAATGCTAAGGATATAGTAAGGAACCAGACCTCTTCTAGTAAGAAGCCAAAGGGTAACCAGAAACGCGGGCACTCTAGTAGTAATATAGGGCAGACCTAAACTTTAAAGAAGCCATTCTTAAAGAGAAATCTGGAAGGGTTAAAGTTAGGGACCTTAAGTAATGGGAAAGACTTCTAGGGCCAACCTAACACCTGTTTGGCACCCTTATGGGAACACTCTAAAAAGTTAAGAGAAAACTTCTCTGGAGGTAAACCTAATTGGAAAAATAAGTAGGGTAATAACCGCACTAATAATCTAAAAAAAGAAAAGCCCTAGTTGTGGACCTCTCCTAGCTACAACTAGGGCAAGATACGGAAGGAGAGACTCTCCATATTGCTGTTAAGCTGGAAATGGTACTCCCTATAGGTAAGGTATGTGAGTTCTAAGCACTATATAACAGCGGCGCCGAAATCAATCTTATATAATATAATTTAGTAAAAGAGCATAAGCTTATTCTGTTGCTAAAGTAGTGGAAACCTATTACAGGGTTCCTAAATAAGTATTGGATTAAACTACACAGTGCCCATAAGCTTATAGTATTAGTGGCTAACATGCATAACTGTACTAAGGTAGTTAGCCCGCAACCCTTCTAGGTGGCTGACTTTATAGGCTATAACCTTATTCTTGGATATCCTTGGCTTGCGGAAGCAGATCCTAAGATATGCTTTAAGACAGGAGCCTTTAAATAGTGGAATAATAAAGAATTAGAAGGGCGCATTTTACTAATAAGCTTAAAAGATATCCTAGAAGATATAGCTCTAGGAGAAATAGTATACGCCCTATACCTAAAGGAGTATTAGATCCAACCCCTGTTCTATAGCAAGATGGGTATAGCGCCTAGTATAGGCGATAACCCTTCTATAACGGATACCCTATGGGGAACTACCGGACAGGTCATAGAGATACTACAGGGAGGCGGCGATCTTAAAGATCTTATAAAATACTTCTACCGCCATGGGTTACTCTAGCTTAAGTAATATATAGAGAGTATACTATAATACCTTAAATGCTGTGTTAAAGAGCTCCCTACCCTCTACTAGCTACCGTATAAAACTGTCTAATATATAGTGGCAATTATGTACGAATAGCTACTATAGCGCGCAACGCTGCCTGCGAGCGTCCTAAGGGACCTCCGGGACCTACCTAATAATAACGCGGAGGATAAACGCGACCCTAATTTGTTAAATATCCTAGCAGGCCTAAGGGACTTACTAAGGGTATTTTTAGGCAGGTAAGTAAAAGTCCTTTAGCGGAACTTAGAATATAATTATATAATTAATCTAGAAGAAGGCAAATAACCGCCAAACCTTCCTATCTATAACCTCTCTCGCAAAGAGCTTAAGATCCTATGGGAGTACCTTAACAGCTTACTGGAAAAGGAATAGATACGGCTTAGTAAGTTACTAGTAGGCACGCTAATCCTCTTTATCCCAAAACTAGATGGGACTATAAGGCTATATATAGACTATCGCGGTCTTAATAAGATTACAATTAAGAACTATTACCTACTACTACTAGTTAGTGAAATGCTGGACCAACTATCTAGGGCGAAGATCTTTATAAAGCTAGACCTATAAGACGCCTATTATAGGCTCTATATTAAAGAAGGGGATAAGTGGAAGACTGCTTTTAAAACCTAATATAGCCACTTTAAGTATATGGTAATACCTTTTAGGCTAGCCAATGCGCCTGCAACATTTTAATTGTATATTTATAGAGCCTTAGGGGGACTAGTTAACCGCATATATATTATCTACCTAGATAATATTCTAATCTACTTAGAAGATAAGGATTAGCATAAGTAATATATCTATAAAGTGCTAGAACGCTTGGATAATTAAGGCCTCTATACTAAGGCGTTAAAGTGTATCTTTAATACTAAGTAGGTTAAGTTTCTGGGTTATATTATAACGCCTATAGGTGTAGTTATAGACCTAGTACAAGTGTAGATAATTTAAGAGTGGCCGGAGCTAGAGAGCTATTAAGATGTTTAAGTGTTCCTAGGCTTTGCTAATTTCTATAGGCGCTTTATTTATAACTATTTGGACGTTGCCCAACACCTATTTAACTATATTGCTAAAGCTTTCTAAGACCTGGCCTAAGAAGCAAAAAGCTTAAAGGCGGGAAAAAAGAAAACTAAGAAGGGACCAACTAAATAGTATAAATTATAGATATGGCCTAGAAAGGTCTAGGAAGCCTTTTAGGAACTATATATAAAGTTTATAGAAGCTTTACTATTGCGGCATTTTAACCTAGATTAGCCACTAATAATGGTTACTAATGTATCGAATTTTGCCCTTACTGGTATCCTACTATAACCTAATAGGCATCCGGACGCTACCTAGCTTTACTAAAGACCGGTAGTATTTTATAGTAGAAAATTCTAGGGACCTAAAGTTAGGTATTATACCTATAATAAGGAACTGCTTGCTATAGTTAACTGCTTTAAATAGTGGCGACACTACCTTAAGCACGTAAGCTATACCACTTATGTACTTTTAGATTATTATAATCTACGCTACTTTATAACTATAAGGGAGCTTACACCTTAATAAGCTAGATAGGCAGAGGAGCTCGCGCGATTTAACTTTAAGATTAAATATAAGCTAGGGGAAAATAACCCTGCTAATAGACCGTTACGACGGCCAGACTATACCAAAGGCTTTAAAACGGGAGAAGGAAAATAGATAATAAATATCTTACTCACTACATTGCAGAATAAGCTCTGGGTGTGGGATGCTTAAGTACCTATAGCTCTATGTACTAAGTCTTAGGTGGTGCAAACCCTATTAGTCTCCACTAACGTTCTGGCTAGTACCCGGTCCGTTGCCAATAAGGGTCTAAAAATACCTAGACAGGATGTCCCTAATATAAGTTCAGAACCTAGTAATACACTACCCTTAATTTCTAAGCTATCCCCTTAAACTAAAAGTAAAGCTATAGAGCAATTAGAACCTAGAGCCCTATAATAACTAAAGAACTTTAACCTTATAGCGGCCTTTCTAACGCACATGCACCGAGAAGTTGTAAGATCTATAGTACCATCTAGTCTTGTACTTAGAGTAGTATAAGGCGAAACAGCTTTTACCTAAAAACTATCTAAAAGGTTAACGGATTTTATCCGTAAGGTGCAACAGAGGAACGCCTCCTATACTATCTTTAATGTGGAAGTAGACCAGAAACGTAACGGAAAGGAAGCTAAAAGGTATTAAAATTAGGAACTAGACCTAATGGGCCTACTATATAAAAATGGTAAGGTTTAGGTGCTATAAGAAGCAAATCTATAATAGAAGATCCTTATAAGGAATTATAATAATCCTCTAGGCGGCCACTATAGTTAAGTTAAAATAGTGGAGTTACTTTAACGTAAATACTACTAGCTAAAGCTTAAGCAGAAAGCAAAGGAGTATATTAGCCACTGTAAGAAGTGTTAAGTATATAAAATCTAAAGGCACAAGCTATGGGGTTTACTTAAATTAGTTCCCCCTGCTAGTAAGCTATAGTGATATTATACTATAGACTTTATTACAGATCTCCCGCCCTTAAAAGATGGGTAAGGATAAATATACAATTTAGTCCTAGTACTTATTAATAGGGTTTTAAAGTATGTCTAATATCTTCCCGTTAACAAGACGATTAATATATAAGCGCTTATAAACCTAATTAAGGAGAAATGCTTTCTTAAAGTAGATTAACCACACTCTATTATTACTAATAGGGGCAGCATCTTTATAAGCCAGTACTGGTTAGATCTATGCTTTTATTTAAAAATAGACTACTGTTATAGTACGGCTTTCCACCTATAGATAGATAGGCAAATAGAACGCTAGAACTAGAAACTGGAGTTATATCTACAAATATATTTAAACTACTAGTAAGATAAATAGTGCAAGCTACTTCTGTACGCGGAGTACACTTATAACTTAAAATAATATATATTATATTAGTTTGCACCAATCTAGATTGTCTATAGCGTCTAACTATTAGGATTTAATGGTATACCTAACAATTACTGGCTAAGGCCGCATAATTAATTATAGGATCCTACTGGGAAGTTTAAGAACATCTATAGAAGAGTATAAGGATACCTTAAGAAATGGAAGAAGTAATGGAAGTATACAAAGTAAAGCCTGCAAGATACGCAAGAGCAGTAGAGACTTTGGTATAACCGTAAATACTAGGATAAGCATTTCGGCGTAGGCGATAAGGTTTTATTATATTTAACAAATATTAAGACCTATCAACTATTAAAGAAGCTTAATATAAGATACCTAAGTCCCTTCTAAATTAAGGAACAAATTAGTAAGCTAGCCTACCATCTCTAGCTACCCCTATCTATGGCCTGTGTATATCTAGTATTTCACGTAAATCTACTAGAGCTATGGCACAGACTATTACTAGAAAAGAACTTCTGTCTAGGCCTAATTAAACACCCTAAAGTAGTAGGCGAGCGATACGAGGTTAAAGCTATACTATACTATAAGTCTGTTAAGAATAAGCTTTAATATAAAGTTAAATGGCTAGGCTAGCCCGCTAAGAACTCTATATAGGAACCAGAGGATTACCTTAATTATTATAAAGATATTCTAAAAGAATATTAGGACCAAGGTCTATAATTTATAAATTATAGAAAGCGCTCTAATACTACGGTGTTATTGCAACCTATAAAGAAAGCTTGTGGTAGGCTAAAAAAGGCCCTAAAGAGTAAATAGGTTAAATTAGATATAGAATAAACAAGCTCCAAAAACTATAAGGATTAATTAGGGCTATAGCCTAAGGCAGAACAGGTCCTCAGCCTTTTTATATATATAGTATAGAATTAATAGGGTATTTTACTAGAATTGCATTTCTATTTATTAGTCTATATTAGGAATAGTGTTTCTATGCCTTTCTAAATACTTTATAAGGCCTTCCTAATTACTACTATATATAAGAATTAATCCCAAATGCCTAAATTAAAAGCCACTATGCCCCATCCCTTACCCTATCCTTAGTATACCAACCTTACTCCCTTATTAGGCGTTGCTAGCTGGCTTGCTAGGAATTATAGGCGGTGTAAATAGCTGTGGCATAGTCTCGAATTTAACCTAGACGTTTAGCATTAGTACCAAAATAAGAGAGAGCCTAGGCAATATAGTAGTTAAGGACATTAAAGGATCGTTGCCACTTAGGCCCAGGCTATATTAAAGCCTAAAGTTAGCAATGGAAACCTATTAAGGATAGAAAAGCTCACCTTAATGCAACTACCGCTCTTGGTATGTATGCATCAATTATAAGGACTAAAGGTGTTGGACCTTATATAGTAGGTCTTGTTATAAGTATCTAGAATCTTCTTATTAAACTTCTAGTCTTTTAAGGACGTGCATACAAAGTCATTTAGATAGAACCAGCACCAGTTATAGGTTAGCGGAGGTTAGGGTTCCATATATAGCAATAGGGCTAGAATACGCTGTAGAATTAGATTAGAAGAGCAGTTAGTAAAAGAATAAAGAGGCATATTAAATTAATAATAGAAAAAAAGAAAATCTTAATAATATATTAAAGATACATCCAAATTTAGACAAAGGGCGATAATAAGAAGTAAGGTATTAAAGAAAAGGAGCAGCTTAATAAGCAAGGTGTCTCTATACTTTACCTCCCAATACCCTTCTAGTAAATAGCCGCAACCTTGCCAATATAACTCCGTTACAATAGCGTAATTTAGAAGGAAGGAAACACGCGTATAAGCTATTTAGTTATTACTTTCTTATAAAAACTAATTACGTGGCCGGGGAAGGCAATTAAGACGTTAATTATAGACGTATATAGGTAAAATTATACCTAAATAATACTATGGTATTAAAGAATAACGTTATAGCCGTTTTTAACAAATCGTATAATAGCTAGAGGCGCTATTGCGAAGTATCCCTTCTATTTACTAGGCAGTAGAGCTATGCTAAATATATAGCACAAAACCAATGAGAAAGGATTATAGATCAATATTTTAAAGGTTAAAGACAACGGCAAGCCAAGGCTCTATATGTTAAATCCCATACTAAAAGGTCCTATAGAACTATATTAGGAACACCAAATTGCCTATAACACTCGCGATTGATTGCAGACCGGCATAAAGGCTTGGAAGTAGAGTTGTATAAAAATCCTTAGGTTAGCCTAGGTAGTTACTAGTACGTTTCCGGTAGGCTTTTAAGGGGTCTCCTAGCAATCCTTGCGTCTTTTCTCCAGTTATGTTTTTCCTTATTAAAGTTTTTAGGAGTTCAAAGCAGGGGTTAGATAGATAGATAATATATAGCGGCTTACCAATATCTTTTTAAACCCCTTTTAGGACGAGCCCTCATAATCTCCCTACTGCAAGGTAATGGCGATCGGGGGCCAACCGCAAGAAGGGGGGGGGCAATGTAAGGGATATTATTACGGACACCTCGGGTTGCCTTTAGGACAACCTCCGGACGCCCCTTAGATAGTCGCCGGTCACGTGCCGGAGGCATGTGCCTGTAGTATATAGTCTCCACAATCCTAGAGGCCTTACCTCCTCAAGAATTCGTCTCTCTTACCAATCTATCCTGTTCTATAATTGTGTCTTTATAGCCCCCTGTCTACAAAGTCCCCTCACAAAAGCACTCCCAGAATTTATAGTGTAACGGGTAGATACACTTAATTAAAACTTCACTATAATCGCCTCCCTAAAATTCTAGCTCCTTTTCCTTTTTATATATAAAGCCGATAAATAATAAAATAATGCCGTAGTCTAGCTTATAATATTCTCTAGGTTTAAAGATGGGAAAAATTATTAAACATTATGCATTGTTAAACTTTCCTTAATACTAAGTATACCAGCTTTCCAAAGCTTTAATCTTTTTACCATCTTTTTCTTCCAAATTCCATTATACATAGTCGCCGTTATTGAACTTCCTTTAAAGGGGTAAATTATTATTAGTAACTCCACTAAATACAAAGCTATATATTTCCCTTTCTTTTTTTATATAGGTAAAGGTAATAAACAATTATCTTATATTTTAATAAGTCTTTTAAACATAATTGGTAAGTTTAGCATATATTATATTAGGCTGCTTAAAATAAATAGTACTGCTAATAATGGATTTGTTAATTAGCGACTTTTAAGCGCATTAAGAGACAATAAAATTTTCACTTCCCTAAGGGCATTTAATTTAACATTTATGTAGTTTCTCTTTTAATAGGGTGCCGGAGCCTATAATACTAAGGCATACTTTTTTAAACTCCGTACGTTTTAAAGACTTAGCTATAATCATAACGCTTACTACTATGTCTTGCTCTTTAAGTAAGCAAACCATATAATATACTAGTTGTGCTAAATTGGCGGATACTCGCAGTGCATTATTAACCAGTTAACTAATATAAAATTTAGCATTATATACTAAAAATCTTTAAAATAAAGGGAAAAAGGCTAAGCCATAAAAAAGGATAATAAAATTAAGGTATATTTATAGAAATTGAGGATAAACAATACCTTAATTCTTTTAAAGGTTTACCGCCAATATTTTTTATACTTATTTTAATCTCATTTATAATTATAGAGATAAATATAAGTTAACTACGCATTATACCCATAGTCAGGGATAAAAGGACTGGAAGACGTTCCAGTATCTTTCCTTTCTCTTCTCCAATATCAATACCCTAGTTCTTCAATCTTATCTATGCTGCGTAAATACATTTTGCTAATTTAATATGTTAAATAAGTTTACAATTATTTTAAAAAACCCTATTTAAGTATATTAATAAGTTGTAATAAAAACAAAAGAGAGAACCACCTTTAGGAGTCATTTTGGCTGGATAAAGCTAGAATTTTAAATATTTGGATGTATATGATAAAAAGCATTTTTATAGCCTATTATTACGGAAGCCTAAAGTAAAAAGAAAAAAATAAGCATTAACTAAAGTGCGGGGTAAGGTTTTTGTTTAGTGGGGTTTTTAATAATACACATTTACAGTTAGCATAAATCGTAAGGGCGAAAAACTTATTAATAATAATTGCCCCTTAAAATATAGAGCATTAAGCGTCCTATTTATTATATCTATTATCCGCAAGTAAAAATGGTATTTAATTTAATTACAATAGTAAGCTTTATCGGCACAATAGCGGGCCTTATTAACTTCCTTATTAATATTATAAAAAATCTCCATAGACGGGCACAAAATCATTAAAAATATGTAAGAAAACTGGAGGGTTATAAAAATAAGCTAGAAACAAACCTCCTTAAACTTTAAGATTGGTTTTGAATATAGAATTAATATTGTTAAAATAAGAACAGACCTTTTCCGGAGGTAATTTATAAGTGTTTTTGGGGTTAAAAAGGATTTAAAGGCGTGTAGTGCCAGTTAAAAAAAATAAGTAAAGAAACGCAAAGCATTGTTAAACTCCTTAAATATTATAATATCCGCAACGTACTAATTAATTAAATATTTTTCAACCTAATCTAGAGTCGCCCTTTAAAATTCAAAATATTTCAATAAATAAGTCTGCTGGAGGATAATAAAATAATAAAAATTCATAGCAGACCCCAGCACGCTACTTAAATATATAAAATTTTCTTTATATTATACAAAAGCACTAAAATTTAAAATAGGCTGGAGGGTTTTACAAAAAAGATTAATAAGCTAAAGAGGTATAGTAGGCTAAGATTTTGTAAGTTATATAATAATTATTACCACGTAACAAAGCCACAAAACTTTTAAAAATTAGTAATACTTTAGACGGAATAGAAGAACTTAGTCGCCTTTCTAAATAATCTCTATTATATTCATTGTAATACCAGTATACACTAGGACTTAATTCTTAGCAATTTGGAGCTTGCTAATGCCTTACAGCGGCTTAAAAACGCGTCAAGAATATAGTTAAATTTCGGATTCTTAGCCAATATATTGGATAATACCCTACCTTCAGTAACGGCTCCATAACACTTTAGCGTCACTTATTTAAAAGACTGTAACCTTTAAAAAGGCACATTTTTAAAGTAAGTACAGCATTGGAACTAAGTATAAAATTTCCTACTCACTTTCTATTAAAGGCGCCTCGCCTAACACCACTATATTAATATTTTTATCTTAAACAAGCTGACTGCTTATATACTTACTGCTCTATCCACTATTCACTCTTCTATATTTCTTTATAAATCCCCTTAAATTTATAGCTTATATCTCTATAGAATACAGGTTTATAATTTATATAATTTAAAGGCTGTAGCCATTTACTACGCTAACAAAGAATGCTTATATATATATCCCAAATTCCGCAAGCGGACCTTTCTCCTTTTTAGATTATTTTTAACAAAGCTAGCAATTAACGCTTTTATTACCATCTCACTTTTACTGTCTAATAATTAGGAGAATAATTTATATGCTAAACCCTTCTTTAACCTACCACAACGGCTCTTAACCCCTAAATTAATAAATTTCTTGTTATATTTTAACCTAACCAACTTTATTAATAAAAGTGCTATAAACTCTACCAAATAATATATAAGCGTTAAATACTTCAATGTAATAAAATATTGCTTTAAACTGAGCTAGAGGCTCCTCTAACACCAAATTTGTACTAATAATATAAAAATATACTTAAAAAAGATTATTAAACTATAAGTGTTCTAAAATATTCACAAAAGCATACTAATTATCTATTTTATAATCACACTAATTCTAAATCTAAGCTTAAGAAGTAATATATTGTTTTAACAGAACAGAAAAAGGAACTTAGCTCAAGAAAGTGGTATTAATAATCTACTATGGCAGGCATTAATTAAATAAAAACAAACATAGTAGCTAAGCTAGAGTGACGTAGATATAAGGGCGCGAAGAGGCTTTAGGAAAGATTCGAAGGAATAAATATAAATTCTATCTAATCTAAGGGTATATAGCTCTTGCAGAGTATAAGACGTTACGTAAAGAAGAGAAAGGAATATAGGAAACTTGTAACTAAATATTTAAGGTCTTAGCAGTAGACGCATGGGCATAAGCCTACGCGGAATTTAATAGGTTTCCACTAAATTCCATTACATTAGTGGAATTTAGTGGAATTTAATTAAGTTGGCGGAATTTGGCGGAATTTAATTAACTTTAGTAGAACTTGGCAGAATTTAATTAAAGCGTTGGAATTTATCTATTAAGTGTTTCACTAAGACATTCCTACTGTAACTGGGCTAGTCCCATTATAGTACCCCCCTCTTTAGCTAAAGGTCTAAAACAATTTAAATTAGTTAAGAACTTATAACTTATCGCGTTATAAACATTATAATATATTTTAAGTTCTTTTTAATTTTAAGTTTCCTACTATTGTATTTTATGTCTTTGTGTTAGGTAGCAGTTATTTACCTTTATATTATATCTATCTAGCTAGAGCAGGCCGCGAAGGATGGTCTTTATAGAATTCTTTTACTAGGGAAGTCGCGTTAGCCTTAATCTGTTTATAGGTTTCCTAGGTTTATATTTTATATCCTTCCCACTTAATAAGAAGTTTAAATTGTTTAGATTATGTTTTCTATTATATATTATTAATTAAGTTAATAAAGTAAGAACCGTTACCATTGTTAATAATTATAGGAGGTAGCGGCAGCACTTCGCGAGTTATAAGATTATCTTTTAAAGGTTGTAATAAGCTTACATAAAATATTAGGTATCTTTTTATCTTAATTAGTAGTTTAAGCTTATAGGCGTATAGGCTTAGTTTCTTCTTAATTTAGTACGGGCCTATAAACTTCCAATTAAGTTTCTTTAAGGGCCGTTAAGTCTTTAGGTTTTATATATTTAGGTAGGCTATATTACCTTCCTTAAAGTCCCATACGGGAGCTCGTCCTTTATTTATATGCCATTCCTATAATATTTAAGCGTATATTAATTTACTTTGTAATAGTTCTATTAACTACTTTATTTAATTAGCAAAGTTGTATACGTTAATTAACTAGATCCGTTTAATTATAGGTCCTATTATATTAATATTAGGTTATAGTTTAAATCTAAGTTAAGTGTCTTGTCTGTAGGTCGCGTAGAATAGTGTCACGCCTATTAATACGTTTATTATATTGTTTACAGTAAACTTAGCTAAAGGCAGCTATTTTTCCCAGTTATCTTGTAGGTAGGAGCAGTATATTTATAAGTATTGTTCCATAATTACGTTTATAATTTTGGTTTAGCCATTTATTTCTAGATAAAATATAGTTAAGAGTCGTGTTTAAATGCTTAATTATTTATATAGAGCTTACCAGAAGTCTGAAATAAACTAGCTTCTATAGTTAGATATTATTATATTAGGAAGTCCGTATAGCTTAAAGACGTACTTAATAAAACATTCGGCTACTAATATCGCATTAATTGAGTCCATAGGAATCATATATCGCATTTTTATAAGGCGGTTAATAACTACTATTATATTTATAAACCCATTACTATTAGACAAGTTGACTATAAAGTTAATTAAGATATCGCGCCATCTTTATATTAGAATTGGTAGCGGTTAAAGTACTCCTTACTTCTTTACATAAGAGGTCTTTCCACGCACATATATTCTACATGCTTAAACGTATTTTTGTATATAGTCGTGCATTATAGGCCAGTAATATACTTATTAAACAATCTTGTAAGTTTTTATATAGCTATGATGTCCTGCTATAGGGGAGTCGTATATAAATTTAAGTATCTTAAACCATAAGGGTTCGGAATTCGGAACTACCATCTTCTATTAATAGTATAATCAATTATTTCAAATTTCGCATTTAGTAAGTATAATATCCTTATACTATCGTTTTCCAGTTTAGATCGCCTTTATTATATCTACTATCTATATATTATTTTCGTATTTATATTCCATTAGCTTATTAATTTCTATTTCTCATTTATCAACTTCTAATTTATTTCTATTAAGTTCTATATCTAGAAATATAGGATATAGTTTTTTAAAATGTTTAGGGGGCAGTAAGATCCGTAATTAATTTGTAATCTATTTATCTAAAGCATTTATAGGTAAGTCCTAAGATTATCATATTAATATATTAGGCTTTTAATTAAGTTTTCCCAGTTAATATATAATCTTAAAGTTAAATTATAAGAGGTATTCGGCCCAATAAATTTAGCGCTACATTAATTGTTTTATAGTTATAAAGTATTGCAGGTTCTTATGGTCCGTTAACACGTATACTAGAAATAATAATCTTTCTAGCTTAGGACGCTATTATTTAAAGCATCTGACAATTACAAGTAGTTCCTTATTATATGTCTTATAGTTTAATTTAGTAGGGGCGAGTTTTTAGGAGAGAAAGGCTACTAGACGTAGTTCGCCATTCTTATTATACTATAACAATACTCCCCCAAGCGTATAATCAGACGAGTTAGTTTTAACGGTATATTTAAGGTTAGGGTTAAAGTAAGTAAGAATTAGAGCAGTTATAAAGTAACGTTTTAAATTATTAAAGGCTTATTCGCATCTAGCGGTCTATTTAAATTTTATATTCTTCCTTATTAGGTTTACTAATAGCTAGGCAATTTCTAAGAAGTGGTTAATAAATTAATAATAGAAATTTGCGAATTCTAAAAATCCTTAAATATCTTATACATTACTAGGGCTTTCTTAGTTCATAATTGTAGTAACTTTCTTAGTATTTATTTTAATTCTGTCGCGGGATATAATTAAGCCTAAGTATATAACCTTAGACGCGTAGAACTTGTATTTCTTAATATCGCATTATAAGCCCGCGTTTTATAAGCGTTTAAAGACCATTCTAACGTGTTTCCAATATTTAGAAAGTAAGGACAAGTAAATTAAGATATTATTAATATACGCGGTAATAAATACATTAAGGAATTTATAAAGCGTATTATTAACGTATTACTAAAACGTACTGAGACTATTCTTTATGCTAAATAGCATTACTAGGTATTTAAAGAGTCCCCATTATATACAAAAAGCTATATACTTTTTATCTCCTTTACGTATATAGATTTTATTAAAAGCGGTAACTATATTAAGCTTTATAAAGTACTATACCTTCGCCAAATAGTTAAGCGTCTCTTAAATTAAAGGAATCGGATATTAATTTTAAATTATAATTGCGTTTAGAGCTTAATAATTAACATAAAATCTTAAGCCTCCTCCTAGCTTTTTAATAAATAGTATAGGTAAGATAAATAGAGATTAACTAGGGCAAATAAATCCTTTTTCTAGATGCTTGTTAAGGTATTATTATATTATAAGCAGTTCTTCTTATAACATACTATATAGCGGATTAAACTTTAGTATTATACTAGGCTTAAGTTCTATCTTAAAATTGTGTTTCTCTTAGTATGGGGCTAGTTGGTCTACAAATTGTTTTTTAAACTTATTAATTAGGTTGTGGTACTCTTTGGGTATAAGAGGTTAAGAATTAGGATATTGTTTTAGTTCTAGTGCTTTCTTAATATCTTCTATAGTTATAGCAAAGATTTTATAATCTTGTCTTTTTACTAACAAGATAAAAGGCGCGGCCTATATTATACGAATTTTAAGAGGTTTTAACGTAATATCTTTGCATTCTTTACCACAATTAGCAGTTATAGATTTATTATATTGGCTTGAGGTTTATAGCAAGGGTAATTTATATCGTGTTAAATTTAAATAGTTGTATGCATATTTATAGGGCAAATGGTTTTTTAAGCAATGACTTTAGCAGTAAGTTATATGGAACTTTAGTGTTTCTTTAACCCAGCTAATTAAAGGGTTGTGTTGTTTTAGCCATCTATATCCAAGTATAACTTTATATTACTTTAAGGGTGTTATAAACAGGGAGATATGTTTAAGGTATTTACCTATCCACATTTTTACTAGGGCGTAGTACATTATTTTGCTATGTATTAAGGGTTTGCTATTAAAGCCTTATAGGCCTTAGGGCTTATTAAGTTTCTTTAAATTTAGGCATTAAATTTTCGCATAGTTTGTATTAACAAAGCCTATGCTGGTGGCTCCGCTGTCTATTAGGATTTATTCCTTCTTCTATTTTCTAAGTATTTAAATTTTGCTAAGTATATTAAGGGAGTTATGCCGTATATCAGCGCTAGAAGAGCCTAGACACTTATACTCTTCCACTTTTTATCTTAAGGCGTAACTTAGCCTTAGGATAATTTGTTTTCCGAGTTAACTAAAGGCAAGATGCTTTGTAGCAACCAAATGTAATTTATAGGGCGGGTATAATTTAAGGGATAAGTATAACTTAAGGAATAGGTACGATTTAAGGATTAAAAGAAACTATAGCGGACTTTTTTAAAAGGGTGAGTTTGGTAATGCTTTTAAATATATCCTTTTTTACCACATCTAAAGCATTCTCCATTTATGGCTTAAGTTCTTTGTTTATTAGTTCCCAAGAGTATATAGGATTGAGCGGCATTAAGGTCTATAGGGTTATATATAGAGCTTTTAAGTTTTAGAGATGGATCGCGCTTTAGGGTATATACCGGTTTTATAGAGTTTTAAACGTAAGATATAGTTAGCTTTAGAGAATAAGTCTATTTATTATATCAAAGGTCCTTATTAATTTGTTAACATATTATAGCAAATTTGGACAAGTTCTTCGGCAGTTCTCTACCTACTAACTGGGCTCTAATCTTATCTAAAATAGCTTATTAAAGAGCAGCGACTCTAGCAGCTTTATTCTAATCTAGCTTGCCAATAAGACCTAAAAATTCCAAAAAGAAGCTGGTAAAGTCTTAATTCCGTTATTGTAGGTTTTTAAGTTTAGTAGCAGCTATATGTTCACGGCTGGCGTTATTATACATTTGCTCTAATAGAGAGATAAAGGTTTTAAAATTAACAAAAGTGCCATTGCGGAAGAATGGATCTATGGTTTGTATAGCGTCCTTACTTAAACAAGACATTCCATAGCTAACCTTGCTAGCCTTAGTGGGGTATTAATTGTAGTTTATTAAGAGTTTAAGACGGAGCTTAGTTATAAAAGGACGTAGGTTATTTTAGTTTTTATTAAACATTAGAGGATTAGGGAGCTTTTTAGATTTTATAATAGGTACTAGGTTCGCTATAGGTGTAGATTAAGCTACTATTGCTGGTTTAGTGTTCGCATTTAACATATTAGGTTTAGGTACCATTATTTTAATCTTGTTTATAGGTGTTGCTATTAGGGTCTATAACGTAAATGCCTTAACGTTATGGAGTTCTTCGCGGAGTGCTTCTATTAATTACTAGTGCTAGACTTCTAGTGCAGCCCGCTGCTGAGCTAAGGCGTCTATAAAGGCCTATTATATTATAGTTAACTATTCCCTAACTAGGGTTATAATACTTATAGTTATTAAAAGGGATTTAGGTTCGTTTGCCATTTTAATAGTAGTTGTTTTAATGCAATATAATGTAAGGGCGCAAAGAGGCTTTAGGGAAGATTTAAAGGAATAAATATAAATTTTATCTAATCTAAGGGTATATAGCTCTTGCAGAGTATAAGACGTTATATAAAGAAGAGAAAGGAATATAGGAAACTTGTAACTAAATATTTAAGGTCTTAGCAGCAGACGCATAGGCACAAGCCCACGCGGAATTTAATAGGTTTCCACCAAATTCCATTACGTTAGTGGAATTTGGTGGAATTTAATTAAGTTAGCAGAATTTGGCGGAATTTAATTAACTTTAGTAGAACTTGGCAGAATTTAATTAAAGCGTTAGAATTTATCTGTCAAGTGTTTCACCAAGACATTCCTACTGTAACTGGGCTAGTCCCGTTACAGTAGATACTAAAGTACCTTTTTTTTTTAACTTATTTAAATAAATAATTTATATTATAAATAAAGGGACGTTATCTACTGCCTTAAAACTATTAATAGTGTCCGAATATAAGTACAGGCTTATACGTAACCAGTATAATATAATTCAGGGCCTAATTATATTGTTATATAACTGTAACGGGCTCGTATAAATACTTCTAAACCGAAGCTTGTAGATTGCTACTATATAAAAATACTAAGCTAAGGAGAAGAAGAAGACTGATAGGGACTAGCGAGATATAAAGGGGTTGTCAAGGCGCTAGTGGTAAGCGAGCCAATAGCAACTTGGCAGAATATGACAGAATTTAGCAGAATGCCTAGAAAGTAGCAGGTGACGCGCTTTAGCACCGTTATATTACCCCCCCTTCCCAAAAAAGCCTGCCCTTAGGCTTTGTCCAAGTTCTTTATTATTATCTAGATTATTATAGTTATCTAACCCTTTCTCTTAGCATTTAATCCAGCTGTCTAGTTTATGTGGTGGTCTAGGGAGGTTTGGGTAGGCTAGGTAGAAATCTTGTAGTTTATAGGGCGAGTACTTAAAATTAGATATAGGGTACCACTTTAGGTCTTTATTGTGACCTACCTAGCTTATATAGTATTTTAAGGTACTACGGTTTTTCTTAACTGCTAAGATCTCTTTAACTTCCTATTCCTCGTCCTCTGCAATCTAAATTGGCGGTAGGGGGTCGTTGTACTATCCAGGTAATAGGTTATCCGCGGCCTTCCGCAGTCGGTCTAAAGAGAAGATAGGGTGGATCTTTATTAACTCTAGTAGCTTAGCCCTAAAAGAGTGCCCTTCCTTCTTAAGGATTTTATAGGGGCTAGCCATTTAGTGGTCTAGTTTGTGGCTCGGCCTCTAGGTCTTCCAGTTTTTTATTAACACCTATACTTTATCTCCTACTTAGAAGTCTACCTTACGGCGATATTGGTTTATATTAGCCTCTTTCTTCTCTTATACCCTTTTTATAATTACTTAGGCAGTCTCCTAGGCCCTATGCATTCTATTAGCAAATGTCTAGGCCTCTTTATAGCTAAGGCGTTCGCGGGCCGTTATAGGTCCTATAGGTCTATCCCAATTAAAGGATGTTCGTGGCTTGTATCCATAAAGTAACTTAAATAGCGGCATTTCTATACTATTATAAGGGAGCGTAAGCTGTGCGTAGTCTATTATAGGCAGTAGTTCCGGCCATTTGTCCTAGTAGTAATTAATAAAGGGGCGAAGTTACTAGTTAAGGTACTAGTTTATAATCTTGGTTTAGCTATTAGTCTAAGGGTAGAATGCAGTAGATAGCTTAATCTTAATCCTAAGGATACAGTAGAATTCGTCCTAGAAGTCTAATATAAATTAGGGTTTATAGTTAAAGACAATTAACTTAGGAGCGCAATGGATCTAGTAAATATTATTAATATATATATAGGCCATATCTTTTATAGTTATAGTCTTAAAGCAGGGAAGGGAAATGGCTTGCTTGCTTAGTCGGTTAACTACTATAAAGGCCATATTATAGCCATGTTTGTCCTTTAGGAATAATTTAAAGTCCATTATAACATGCTGCTAAGGGCGTTTAGGAACTAGCAATAGTTATAACTATTTAGGGGTTTAATCCCTAGGGGTATCTACCCGTTTATAAGTATAATAATTTCTAATAAATCGTTCTATATTGGACAGGAGTTCTTACTAGTAGTAGTAAGGCGCTAGTAGTTAGTGGGTCTTATCTTAACTAGGGTGCGCTATAGAGACTTAATAATAGGCTTTACGGATTAGCTCTATTTATAGGTTGTTAATATCTAGAACTATAAGCCATTTTTAGTATAAGAGCAGTCCGTCTTCTATTTCCAAATTAGAGTTGCCTTCTATTAGCGACTCAGTCAATCGAGGCACAAGCACGGCATGAGGGACGCGCAAGCCTGTACAATTGGTAGTCTATAAACGAGGATCCAAAGCTAGAGAAAGGAAGGGAGAAGAATAGCAGCGCTGTGCGAAGTTTTATGCGGTCCTCTAGTCACGTGGACTCACGTGACTCGGCATCTACCATAATGTCTACCATAATCCACCGTTTTCTACTAGCGCCGTAATATTACCCCCCCCCTCCAAAAAAGCCTGCCCTTAGGCTTTGTATGTCCGTATTATGTCTGTGGGGTGTTCTTATCTGTATGCTCAATAGGTAGCTTATTATCTTCGCTATACTAGCACTCCATCCACTTGTCTAGATACTTTGGGGGTCCTGGCTTATTAGGGTATTGGTTATAGAATTCTTTAAGCTTCTGGGGGTAACCTATAAAGTTCTAGGCGGGGTACTAGGTTGGGTCTAGATCGTAACCTTTCTATTAGATACGGTATTTTAGCGTTCCTTATACTAGTTTACAGGCTAGTATTTTATTAACTTCCCATTCGTTGTCGCCATTAACTTAAATCGGCAGTGGAGGCTCATTCTTTTATCTAGGTAGTAGGTTATTTATAGCTTTCCGTAGCTTATCTAGTAAGAAAATAGGGTGGACTTTAATTAAGTCTAGGAGTTTAACCTTATATAAGTTGCCTTCTTTATTAAGGATCTTATATAGTCCTGCCATCTTATAGTCTAGCTTATGGCTAGGCTGTTCTGTTTTCTAGTTCTTTGTTATAACCTAGACCTTATCGCCTATGGTAAAGTTAGGCTCGCGCCTGTGCTTATTTGCCTGCTATTCTATTAATTTTTGGGCCTTCTCTAGGTTCTTATAGGCTACCGTTTATACTTCTTCTAAGCGTCTAGCATACTGCTGTGCTTCCTTATAAGATAGTTTTTTGCGTACGGTTTATAGTCCTTCTGGTCTCTTTCAGTTAAAGCTTATATAGGGTAAGTATCCCATTTCTAGCTAAATAGGTGCAAACCCTGTAGAGTTATAGGGTAGGGTTGCCTGGGCGTAGTCTATTATAGGTAGTAGTCCACTTTAGTTGTCCTAAAAGTAGTTAATAAAGGGCCGGAGTCTCTAGTCTAAGTACTAATTTATAATCTCCGTCTAACCGTCTATCTGGGGGTAGTATACTATAGAGAGCTTTAGCCTAATACCTAGGATCTGGGTAAACTTGTTCTAGAAGGCCAATATAAACTGCGGCCTATGGTTAGATATAATAGTATCTAGTAGTCCGTAAATTTGGTAGACATAGTGGATATACAGTTAGGCCGCCTCTTTAGCATTAATATTCTTATAATAGGGGATTAAGAACGGGCGCTTACTAAAGCGGTTAACTAGGATTATAACCATATTATATCTGTTGCGGTTTGTAGGTAACTTGTGGAAGTCTATAGAGATATACTACCAGGGGCGTTCTAGTATTGGGAGTGGCTTTAATAGCCCTAGGGTCTTATCTTATAGAATTATAAACCTATGGCAGTTGTTGCAGTTCTGTACATAGCGGTTAATATCTATAACTATTTTAGGCTAGTAGTAGCGGTCGCCAATAATTCTATAGGTTTTATTTTTTCTGGGGTAGGCCGTAGAGACCTAAGTATGTACTTTAGCGATAAGCCAAGTCCGTAAATTCTGTTCCTCTAATACTACCAGCCGTTCCCAGTACTTAAGTAGTCCGTTTTTAAGGGACTATGGACTAGTAGCATCCTTTACCTTTTTGCGGCACTTCTATAGAGAAGGGGCCGTATAGTTTGCCTGCAGCAGTTTATTAATAAGGTTAAGTTCCATAGAGTTAATGGGGCATATCTTAGCGTCTAAAGGGTCTGTATTTAGTTCTGCCTGTATCTAGGGGTTAAGGTGCTCTAGTTGTAGTAGTGCCTGGGTCCGTAATAAGATCTTCGCAGCCACCTAGTTACCTAGGTCCTGTTTACGCCTTATAAGAGCATCCGCACGGTTCGTAGCGCCTAGTCTATATATAATTAAGAAGTTAAACTAAAATAGGATATCCGCCTAGCATGCCTGGCGGGCCATAAGGGCCTTGGTTGTTATAAAGTATTCCAGGGCCTTATAATCTAAAACTACCTTAATAGGCTTAGGGGTCCCCTCTAGCTATATACGCCAGTGCTAAAAGCTAGAGATAATAGCCAGCATTTCTTTGTTATAAATATGGTAGTTTAGCTCGGCATCTATTATAGTCTTTAAATAGTATATAATAGGGTGCTATTCTCCGTCTAGTTACTTCTGGGGAAAAATACCGGCTATTGCACTATCTAAGGCATCAGTTTCTAGCATTAAGGGCCATTCTGGGTCAAAGTAGGCAAGTAGGGGAGCCAATACTAGCCGCTTTTTAAGCTTATTAAAGGCCTGCATATATATGGCGTTAAAGTGAAATGGCTGGTCTTTCCTAGTAAGGCGGTTAAGAGGCTAGGCAATCCTGCTATAGTTCTTAATAAAGCGTTGGTAGAAGTTACAGAAACCTAAAAATAATTATACCCCCTTTATAGTCCATAGGGGTGTCCACTAGTTAATTACAGCCGTTTTCTCTAGGTCGGCCTTAATTCTGTTTATACTAATAATAAAACCTAGGTACTTTATACGCTTAACACTAAATTCCAACTTCTTAATATTGGCCTGGAGACCAGCCTCGCGGAGCCATTATAGGACTTTATAGACGTGCTCCTTGTGTTCTAGCTTATTCTTAGAGTAAATTATAATGTTATTTAGGTAGGCTGTACAGAAGTCGTTAAGGTAGTTAAAGAGTATATTATTTATATACCGCTAGTATATAGCTAGTCCGTTGGTTAGTCTAAAAGGGAGTACCTTACATTTATACGTTTTGTAACGGGTTTAAAATATAGTAAGCTCCTTAGACCCAGGGTTTATTCTAATTTAGTAGAAGGCCTGGCGGATATTAAGCTTTATAAAGACCCTAGCTCTACTTATTTGAGCAAGAGTCTTATTAAGTAAGGGTAGTAGATAGCGGTCCTTGTGGGTTATATTATTTAGCTTACGGTAGTTAATACAGAAGCGCAGTCCTCCATTTAGTTTTTTGGTAAAGAGAATAGGCGAGTTAAAAGGGGCTTGGCTAGGCTTAATAAAGCCCTTATTAAGGTTGTTGATAAGGTACTGCTTTATAGCCTATAATTTGGCGATAGACTGTGGGTAGAGAGGGCTAAAGCTAAGGGTGCTTCCCTTGCCTTAATCAATCTCGATCTTATAGTTATACGGTTAGTAAGGCGGAAGTATATCTAACACTACCTTAGAGAATACGTCCTTAAATTTCTAGTATTAATTAGGCAGTTTTTATTCTACTAGTTCCTTATCTATAAGCTTACTTTCCTATCCACTAAGCTTACTTTCCTTTTTCTTAAGCATTCGATCAATTTTGTATAGGCTAGTTATAAAGGTAATAGTATTAGGCTAAACCAAGTTCTGGTAGAATCCTACAGCGCCAATGCAGCAGATATTAACTGGTGGGAGGTCCATAGGTTTCTTTACAGACGCTTATTAGGCCGTATCTTACAATATAGGGTGTATAGTCTTCCTTAGCTTATATTCTATTTTCTATAAGTTATCCTTCCTATCTATTAGCTTAGTATGGCGTCCAATATCCCTAGTTTTCCTTTGGGGCTGCGTAGGGCCTAGGTTCTCTGTGGGGGGCTTAGCTAAGTCACTACTAACTTCCTAGGTCTTTGGTGCGGATGGCGTAATATATATAGTCTAGGGGCGGTGTAGTATACGGATCTGTTAAGAATTAAAATATATATCCTTCTTAAAGGCCTAGTCTCTGCGCATAGTATTAGCCTAGTAAATAGTATTAATCTAGGGCCGTATAAGGTTTTCCATTGTAATGCTAATTTCTTTTATAAAGGAAGGGGTTGGGGGTAGAGTTTTAGGCCAGATAAGCTGTTTATTCTGTACGTCGAGCTATAAGCCTAAATAGGCTAGCCATTTTCTCCTTATAATTATATCGTGGCTTCTAAGGTCCGTAATAAGAAAGGGGATGTTATACTACCTTCGTCCGTTAATGCGGAGGTAAATTTGTAAGATAGTTATAATAGGTAGCCCTATTTGTCCGTTGTACCCGTAAATAGGAATTAGTTTAGGTAGTTCTTTAAGGGGTGCATTTAAAAAGTTAGCCAGCTTTATAGCACACTAGGTATCTATTAAGGTAAAGGCATTTACTCCAGAGTTAGCTAAAGTAGAGGTTAAAACTTGATATCTATTATAGAATAAGGTATAAGGGATAGTGCAGCTTCTTCTACTAACTAGCCGACCTAGATTAATATATAACATGTTAATCCCTTTTAACCCTAGAGAGGAGTCTTCCTTTAGGGTTTCTCTTTTTCTAACTCTATACTGTTCTCCTGAATTAACAGAACCTTACCCATTTTTGCCTTTATCTGGCAATCCTTTACAAAGTGGTCTTTCTGGCTATATAAGAAGCAAGCTCCTTAATTGCTAAGGGCCTGTTTACAGGGGTTATTGTATGTGGGCTAAGTATGCGCTGGACCCACAGCAGGACTAGCTGTATGGCTAGCTACTAAATTAACAGCGGGCTGTATGGCTGGTGCTATAGGAGTTATAGATTGTGCTAGGGTGTTATAGGCTGTTTATAAAGTGCTTATAGTCTAGTTTAGAGAGTTTCTAGCTTTATACCGCTTAGATTATGCCTTAATTTGATAAAGACCTTAGTTAATAGCTAGGCAGTGGTCCATAAGTACCTTTAGCGTCTATATAGTAGTAAAAACTGGTAGTATAGCGCGCTGTAGGTCTAGGGTAAGCTTATCAAAAAGGTCTAGTATTAGGTCTTTATAGGGAATTTAGGCTTGGCCGGCTAGGTATAAAAAGCAGGTCTAGAAGGCTAAAAAGGTCTCCATTATCTTTATGTTAAGAGCTTTATAATTAAGGCGGGCGTTCTATGTCTTAAAGGGGTCCTTGTAAATGGAAGACAGGTAGTTAACCATCTCTTCTTTAAAGAGGAAGGGGTTTGCTAAGTCCTGGGCGTATCACGGACGTAGATGCGTCTATGCGTCCCCACCAGTACGGCCGAAGACGTAGGCCATTTTAGCTTAGGTAGTAGGGAAGTGGTCTATATTAACTTTAAGCTTATCTTACAGTTAAAACTTCCAATTGTTAAATGTAGGGTCAGTTCCGTCTGTAAGTAATAGGGGGTCTACAACCTTTGCGGACCACAACAATACTAATACTGTATGTTAGGCTAGGGTCTTAAGGACTATAGCAAGTCTCTAGGTGTCTAATAACTCCTTACTAGGTATAGGGGTGTCTCTGGTTTTAAGCAGCTCTTAAAGCCGTTTAATTTTGGTATTAGCTGCTACGAGCTCTTTCTAGGGGGTTAAAACGGCGACTGTTTTACTATTAGAGGTATTTACAGGTCCTACAGCGGCTTTACTAGCTGCTGTATTTCTTGGCATAGTGGTAGGGGTATTAGGTAATTTTTGGTGTTTGTTTATTTTCTAGGGGTTCTGGTCCATATGTGTCCTATTCTTAGGTTTCGCGTTCTATTTATATTCTTTTGGTTCTTAGGGGTCTGTCCTATCCTTATAGTCCTAGTAATGTCCTTAGGGTCCTATTCTATATCCTTTATAGATATATTTAAGTTCCTTCTTAGGAAGAAAGAGTAGTTGAGCTTTAGATAATATTAGCGACTTAGTTAATCAAGGCATGAGCACGGTATAAGGGACGCGCAAGCCTATATAATTGGTAGTCTATAAACGAGGATCCAAAGCTAGAGAAAGGAAGGGAGAAGAATAGCAGCACCATGTGAAGTTTTATGCGGTCCTCTAGTCACGTGGACTTACGTAACTTGGCGTCTACCATAACGTCTACTATAATCCATCGTTTTCCACTAGCGCCGTAACACCTTCCATAGCTTAGTTGCGGAGGGCCTTTAGGAATCTGGCTATACGGTTTATAATTAGGATGCGGTTAATTAGTCCTATTAGTTTAACTAGGATCTCTCCTTTTATAGGCGCTAGTTTATTTTATTGAGAGCCTAGTTCCTTAAGGATATATAGGTTAAGCTGTTTGGGACGGAGGAGGGCACGTATCTAGTACTAAGCCTTTAGCTTATTCTGTGGTTCTACGTCCTATTCATCGGCAAAATATGGTACCCTTTCAATGGCCTTAATGGTTGGTGGTTGACGCAATTGGCGCGCAGTTGAGGTCATTTGGCAACTCGACCGACTAGCCTATGTCGTGTTTTTTTGACACGCAGCCTGCGCGCAGCCTGCGCG
>Ga0307507_10002594_pt1 | contig 37341 bp, 14 predicted proteins | sample 7_EM_MG_FD_207223 | JGI IMG/M metagenome (GOLD analysis project Ga0307507, IMG submission 207223) | Populus trichocarpa ectomycorrhiza microbial communities from riparian zone in the Pacific Northwest, United States - 7_EM | ecosystem: Host-associated > Plants > Roots > Unclassified | place...
CTTTAGCGTCTATATAGTAGTAAAAACTGGCAGTACGGCGCGCTATAGGTCTAGGGTAAGCTTATTAAAGAGGTCTAGCATTAGGTCTTTATAGGGAATTTAGGCTTAGCCGGCTAGGTATAGAAAGTAGGTCTAGAAGGCTAAAAAGGTCTCCATTGTCTTTATATTAAGAGCTTTGTAATTAAGGCGGGTGTTTTATATCTTAAAGGGGTCCTTATAAATAGAAGACAGGTAGTTAACTATCTCTTCTTTAGAGAGGAAGGGGTCTGCTAAGTCCTAGGCGTATTGCGGACGTAGATGCGTCTATACATCCCTACTAGTACGGCCGAAGATATAGGCCATTTTAGCTTAGGTAGTAGGGAAGTAGTCCGCATTAACTTTAAGCATATCTTGCAGTTAAAGCTTCTAATTGTTAAATATAGGGTTAGTTCCGTCTATAAGCAACAGGGGGTCCGCAACCTTTACGGACCGCGATAATGCTAATGCTATATATTAGGCTAGGGTTTTAAGGACTGTAGCAAGTCTCTAGGTGTCTAATAACTCCTTACTATATATAGGGGTGTCTCTAGTTTTAAGCAGCTCTTAAAGCCGTTTAATTTTGGTATTAGCTGCTGTAAGCTCTTCTTAGGGGGTTAAAACGGCGACTGTTTTACTATTGGAGGTATTTATAGGTCCTATAGCAGCTTTGCCAGCTACTGTATTTCTTGGCATGGTAGTAGGGGTATTAGGTAATTTCCAGTGTTTATTTATTTTTTAGGGGTTTTGGTCCGTGCGTGTCCTATTCTTAGGTTTCGCGCTCTATTTATATTCTTTTAGTTCTTAGGGGTCTGTCCTGTCCTTATAGTCCCGGTAATGTCCTTAGGGTCCTATTCTGTGTCCTTTATAGATATATTTAAGTTCCTTCTCAGGAAGAAAGAGTAGTTGAGCTTTAGATAATGTTAGCGACTTAGTTAATTAAGGCATAAGCACAGCAAGAGGGACGCGTAAGCCTGTACAATTGGTAATCTATAAACGAGGATCCAAAGCTAGAGAAAGGAAAGGAGAAGAATAGAAGCACCATGTAAAGTTTTATGCGGTCCTCTAGTCACGTGAGCTCATGTAACTCTATATCTACCATAACGTCTACCACAATCCACCGTTTTCCACCAGCGCCGTAACAAATAGCGACAATAAGTGGGAAATTAAAGAAATACTAGCCTATAAGCTAATAAGGAGAACGCTAAAGTACCATATTAGTTGGAAAGGCTATAACCCAGATCCTACCTAGTACCCTATATAGAACTTTATTGGCAGTCCCTATAAGCTTCAAGAATTCCATAGCCGTTACTCTAATAAACTAGGACCCCTAAAGTACCTAGACAAGTAGATGGAGTGCTAGTATAATAAAGACAATAAGCTACCGGAAGAACATAAAGATAAGAACGCCCTATGGGTTTAGTATAGATATACAAAGCCTAAGGGCAGGCTTTACCAAGAGGGGGGGTAATATTACAGCTCTGGCAGAAAACGGCAGAACTTAAGGTCACGTAACTAGAGGACCGCATAAAAGAACCCTACTTTAACCGGCGCTGCTCTTCTTCCCCTTTCCTTTCTCTAGCTTTAGATCCTTATTTATAGACAATCCAATTATATAGGCTTATATGCGTCCTTCTTGCTGTGCTTATGCCTTAATTAACTAAGTCGCTAACACCTACTTCGCCGACTATTATAGAACGCCACCACCGGAGATGCGTATTGGCGACTAGGTATAGCTAGATATACATAATATCTCTATATAGAGGCCTATAAAGTCACTTAATTATAAGAATCTTGGCCCTTATTAGATTAAATAAGTTATTAATAAGGGAGCTGTATATAAGCTAGAGCTCCTACCTGCCCTAGCCACCTATAGAATATAGCCTATATTTTACCTATAGCTACTACAGCTCTACTAGCCTAACCCCTTACTAGGACAGATATAGCTTAAACCCCTACTAGTACTAATCTAAAATAAGAACAAAGACGAGAACTATAAGGAGTGGACCATTAAACAAATTATTAACTCTAAATACTTTAGCAAAGGCAGAGGATGGCGGCTCTACTATAGAGCTATCTATATAGGATTTAATATAGATTAGCCATAATGGCAACTATAGGAAGACTTAAAAAATGCAAAGGATCTAATTAACAATTTTTATTACGCGAACCTACAGAAACTAGGCCTAAGCAGAAATTTTATACCTAATCCCCTATAGGAGCCGTTACAGCTAAATTGTTATACATTACCGTTATGTAACTACTCTAATAAAATATCTAGGAACTTTAACCACTAGTTAAAGTTATCTAATTGGTTAGATTCTAGACGCTAAGGAGAATCTAGCTAATTAGGTTTTTCCATCCCTAAGATATAAAATCGCTATTAGCTTACTTACTACTAGCGCCTTATTAACCCCCCCCCCCCCCTACATCTTACCAAGTCTCCAACAGTCTCCTTCTCCTCTATAGCTTAGTGCCTTTGCATAGTAGCAACTTACAAGCTTTAAGTTAGAAGCATCTATATAAGCCCATCACACCTATAACAATATTTCTTCTTCTTCTCTATACCCTAAGCGTTCCCCCTATATATATATAGTAACCACAGCGTCTCCAGAGCTCCGCCTTAATAGGAGGGGGGGTAGTGTTACAGAACCCAACCGTAGGGGCCTCTATAGGAGAGCCCTATGCTCTTATATACACCTCGCGTACAGCTTACGTCAGCTACATGTAGGTATATTACCTCCTTACGCCCTCGACCCTTATGATCGATCACGCAACGTCTTGTAGACTCCTTAAATATATGCGTTTTGTAGCCACTACCTCCGTCCCGTGACAATTCGCACGTAGGATATTAGTAGGATATTAGTGAAACCTTTATCTATCTTATCTAATATGTACCTTTTAGGAGCGCCCGTTACATAAATATACTAAGAGCTTAAAGACTTTTATATACCTATAATTACTAGTAATATTAAAGAAAATATAAATACTCTTTATAAAGGCCGTAATGCTATTAAAAGGTAGCTAAAGCCCTTCTAGCCCTACTTAGGCTAATTAGAGGATTAAGCGCTAGAGATAACCTTAAAAATATCCTATAAGCTAGAAATACTAAAGAAATATACTAATATATCTAATTAGGGACCTAACTAGAACCCTTTTAGAAGATTACTGGCCTATAATTAATATAATAGTAGTATATAGACGGCTTATAAGTTAATTAGGTCTACTCCTTTAGGTAACTTACCTAAAATACTAACTTAAGACATAAGCCTTATAGGGAAACCCGTACTAGCTATTAGTATTAATACTACCTCTATAGCTAGAGTTTCACTAGGCCTAAGTTTAGGAAGTTAGGAGCCCTATACTAATCTTCTTTAAAAATGATATTAAAAAGCTATTATAAGGCTCTTAGAAGCTATATAGGGAGGGGCTATTAATAAATATATTAGAAATCTCTAGGAGTAGATCTAAGTTTAATAAAGTTTAATCTAGGCTAAATATAATCTTTTATAACCTAGCTAAGGCTAAGGGCCTTTTAGGGGCTATTTAGTACTTACTTAAGCAGGTATAAAAAACCTAGAGAGATATCTATATAATAAATTTTTAAAAAAAAATATAAACTAACTAGCTAAGGCCTTTAGTAATTTAGAACTTTACTAGAGACCTAATACCTAGTACTTAGATAACTATATTTATAAAGTAGATAACTTCTTTACGATATTAATAATATAAGGGGTCGTTCGGTTGCAATCTGACGCTTTTGAATCTGAACTGAAAGTCCGGCAGAAAGAACGCGTTCCTTCCCGATTTGACACGCGTCTGTGGCTCTACGGGTTGCACGGACGTGTGCAATCTGAAGCCTTCAGATTGATCTGGAGTTCAACTAAGGAGCTTTAAGCTCCTTATTTGAACTGACGCCAAGACCTCAGTTCAGATTCTATATATGGTAAAGTGCGCCTAGTTTTAGCGTGTTTTTTGGGCGGTCAGAGGAACATCAAAAATTTGTGGCTAAAGTTAAGTTGAACTGAAGTTCAACCGAACGTTCGCCTCAGAATTAGATTGGAGCTCCAGATCAACTCTATTCTGAACTGAATCTAAGGCCTCCAGATTGCAACCGAACGTTCCCTAAGATAATACTAAAAAACGTACCTAATAGACTATTAGTAAGATTAAGATTAATTACTAAACTAAATTATACTTAATTAACTTAATAAAGAGTAGATTACTATATAGCTATCACTATAACCCTTTTTAAAGAATTAAACCTAAGATCTATATATAATATAATATAATATAATAACGTGGAATAATTTTAGAATAGTATATATCGGGATAGTACCGATTTCCGCTAGTTTATAAACTTTATAGAAATCCGTACTTAATAGATAAATCTAAAGCCCTTTAAAAACAAGGATAGTAGTATCCGTAAAAAGGAAAGGATTATTTATTTAGGCCAGAATTAAGTTAGTAATTTATAATAAAATTAAGCGCGTAAGAGCCCTATCACGAATTACTATATATACTAATCTTAAACGAGTAGTTCTAAATGCTAAGGACGCGGTAAAGAACTAACCCTCTTCTAATAAGAATTTAGGGGATAACTAAAAGTATAGGTACTTTAGTAGTAATATAGGGTTAACTTAAGCTTTAAAGAAACCGTTTTTTAAAGAGAACTTTAAAATAGTTAAAGTTAGAAGCCTTAAGTAGTAGGAAAGACTTTTAGGGCTAACCTAATACCTATTTAATGCCCTTATGGGAACCCTTTAAGAAGCTAAAAGAAAACTTCTTTAGAAGCAAATATTATTAGAAGAGTAAGTAGGGTAATAAATGTACTAATAATTTAAAAAAAAATGCCTTAATCACGGACCACTTCCGGCTATACTTAGGGTAAGATATAAAAGGGAAGACTTTTTATATTACTATTAAGCCAGAAATGGTACTCTCTATAGGTAAGATATATTAGTTTTAAGTACTATATAATATTATTTAGTAAAAGAGTATAAGCTTATCTCGTTACTATAGTAGCGGAAATCTACTATAGGCTTTTTAAATTAGATTAAACTATATAGCGCCTATAAGCTTATAGTATTAGTAGCCGATATATATAACTATACTAAGGTAGTTAGCCTATAACTCTTTTAGGCGGCTAACTTTATAGATTATAACTATATTCTTAGATATCCTTATCTTATAAAAGTAGATTTTAAAATACGCTTTAAGATAGGAGCCTTTAAATAGTAGAACGATAAAGAATTGAAAAGGTGTATATTATTAATAGGCCTAGAATATATTCCAGATAATATAGCTTTAGGCGAAATAGTATACATTTTATACCTAAAGGAGTATTAGATCTAACCCCTATTTTATAATAAGATAGTAGGATTTGGCGGACTTAGTAGAATATAGCAGAATGCGGCAGATTACCGTAGATTGCGGTAGAGAACGGTAGATTGCCGTGGATTGCCGTGGGGAACGGCAGATTGCCATCTTATGGTCGGTCTCTAATTACTAAGTCGGTGGAAATAGGTGGGCGTATATAGTGTCACGGGGGTATCCCATGGCACTACCTTATTACAACGGCTTTCTATAGGATATCTATAGGGTTTTTATTTAGGTTATTAAGAGATTTTAAAGGGAGAAATAGTAAGTATAAATAAATAATCTAGTTACCGAGCTAGCTGCCCTTCTAAATAGAGTATAAAGGATTTAAATATAAGGGGACTTTATAGATAGTGGGCTATAAGGCACGATTGTAGGAATAGGATAGATTGTAGAGGAGATGAGTCCTTAAGGAGGTAAGGCCTTTAGGATCGGAGATATATACAGTAGGGTGTTATAAGTGTCCGTGCCAAGCGTATTTTTAAAATAACCTACCCTACTAAATTATATATAACAACTACATAATTAATTATATATATAATCTAGGTATTTTAGCTTTTTTTTAAAATCTAAAACCTATAATTCTTTTAGAAATCCTATTAATTCTTTAATAAGATCCAAGATATTTAATATATTTTTTCTATCGCTAGATTATATTTTTCTTAAATTTTTTAAAATTATATTATAAAGATTTGTTTTTATTAAAACTTATTCTATTTAAATTTTTATTTTAAAAGTATAAAAGTTTATTATAAGATTATAAAGTTAAAAAAAATAAACTTTATATAGGAAATTGTAGTTTTTTACTTTTTTTTTACTTTATAACTGTCGGGAATAAGGCAAGCGGTCGTCACGTGTCGCCGCGGCACTAGCGTGGCGAGGAGTCTTAAGCTCCTCGCCCTTCCTCATTTAAATAAAGAATATAAGTATACTAACCAACATCACTGTAACCTACTTAAGTAGTCGTTATTGGTGAGTTACCCTATGTGACCAATACTAATCAGTGGTTGAATACACAGTCAACTATAGAGCAGCTAGGTTTTCGAATAGAAGAGACAGTCTTATATAGGGGTGCTATATGCGCTTATATGGAATGGATCCCGGCAATACTGTACTACCTTAGACTTGTGGAAAACTAGTAACAGAAGTGTTACTAAGTACTAGGAAATACCAAGTTGCGTCTATTACGCAGAATAACCACGTTTACGAAGATTTGGTTAAGTACTTTAGGTTAGAAGTATTACTAAACCTAGGGTCCTAAGTTAATGTCTAAAACGCGTTAAAACAACCATCTTAATACCTTTGGTGTACCTTCGCAGACTATAGGATCACGATCACTACCTAACTATACGTTAAACAACCTTTATTTTCCTTAATCTTTTTATCAAAACGCGTTAAACAACCCTTAATAATAGCCATTATGGCGTTAACCTACCTAAAGAAGTATAAAGATGATATTAACCCAGAGATATGGAAAACCGATATAATTAACCTTAAAGATGTTAATTAACAAGATTTAAATGGATTCTTACTATACCGCATAGTATACTACAAAGACAGCGAATACAACGACACCATGCTATAGTACTATGTAAGGGAGGACTTTATTAGATGGACAAAGGGAACATAGACTCCTATAAAGAAGGATATTATGCGAGACTTCCATAACTTCTTACGGGAGTATGGAGTGTTTGTACCTATGGATGGGGGTACTATTAGAGACAATATTTAGAAGTAGGTTATTAATGTAAAAAAAGAGCACAAATGGACTCCATAAGAGATTGAGCACTAACTATACACTATAAGGAAGCTTAACTTATAATGGAATCTAAGTAATATACCTCTAAAGACGAATCTACCTCCGTCTTTAACTCCTTTGTGTCTAATCTAACCCGTAACTTTAGCTTTAAATACTATACCCTAATAAGAGTAGGCATAGGATCCTATTGCTTTACGATTTAATAACCTTTAGACTCCACTAACTAGACCTATGTCCCCACTGCAGCCTATAATATAACTCCCACCTCCTCTATCTTAATCTTAAATTGGAGGTAGTTTAAAATTGCTTACAGAGCTTGCGAAGCTCTATTCGGATTAGGAGAAGAAGTTTAGTAGGGAATTATATAATGTTCTTAATTCGAAACTACGCATCTTCTATAACTATTGCTAGAAGGTAGGAATAGAGTCTAATTAATACCACAACGCCTATTCTATTATGCTTAAGGGCTGAGCTAGTACCTTCTATTGTAATTATTTAGCAGGAAAAGGATACGATTTTAACCGTATAATATATAAGTTAAGATGCCACTTTAAAACAGAAGAGAACAAGCAGCAGTATATATTAGAATAGAGAGAGACTACCTTCCTAAGAATTATTGCTATAAACCCAGGTATCCCTCGGCTTAATTGTCTTTAAAAGCTCTTTAATTAACTTTAAATAATTTAGCGTGGTTTATCCAAATTATATTAAGAGGATTTCAGCCTATATAATTAAGTTATTAGCGTATACTAAGGCGTTAAAGAATATAACCTTGCTCTCTTTAATCCTGCAAATACTTATAAAGGAGTGTGTGCTTAATTAAGATCTTTTATTAGCACCGCTCTACGCTCTTAAGAAGTATAGCAATTTAATACCTAACTTTAACCTACTTTAATTAACCCGCCTGACTAATATAATTATAACTGGACTGATCGAACATATAGTGGCCGTGGTAGGCAATATGGTAGAGGGTATAATTAACGACTATAAGGTAAAGATGGAGGTTCTTATAGAGGTTTATTCCAAAGTAATTATTAGAAGAAGTGCTATGTTTATAAGAAACTGAATTGCTGGTTAACTAGGCATTCTCTTAATAAGTAAAAGGAGGCATATAATAAGTTTCGCTAGAGTGCAAGAAACGTTGAAAATTATAAGGTTATTATAGCCTACTTCCAAAGCTTCCTGGTTTAATATAAAGGCGTAGAAGATCTTAAGGGTAAGGTTAATAAGGCCGAACAGCTCCTTATAGATATAGAAATTGAAGACTACTCTCCCAACCAATACTTTACTGAGTATAGTAAGGTAGATGGTATATAAACTGTTGCTGTTCTTAATAACCAATCTACGCTCTATGCTATTATAAAGTTAGATATCTTTAATAAGCTAAAGGAGAGTTCCGCATTCTCCTTTAATAATAGATACTCGGCAAACGTCTTCTATAGTATTATGCCAGATACTAGAGCCGTAGGAGTATCTATAGCAGGAGAACCTTATGTTTAAGCTCTTTAGCAGCTTAATAGCTCTATTTAGATTAACCAATTAACGGCAGGCCAATATAAGATTTGTTTTGGTAAGGGTACTACAATCTTTTTTAGTATAATTAGGGTCTAAACCCCCTTAGGGCATATTACTTTCTATATTATTCCCACAAATACCCCGTTTCTATTTTATATTAGAGATATAGATAAATTAGGCGTTAAGCTTAATAACCTTAAGAATATACTTATTTAGGGAGATAATTGGGTGCCTATTATGTATAAGTAGGGTTACCCCTAGTTGCTCCTTTATTAACTAGAAAAGAGTGTTGCTTAGAGCCACTTAACTAAGTTAGAGTTATACTAACTATACCGTTACTTTAGCTACCTATCCGTTTATTAATTGCTTAGGGTTCTTTAGCAAGTAGGCTATAAAGTTAAGGTTAAGGTAATTAAGCATTTTATAAAGTACTGCTATTACTGCTAAATAAACCAGAAGTCCTCTGGCCGATTTAAGTTTACCCTTAAAGATAACTACAACTTTAACTTTTATATTATTGTTGATGTTATGTATCTTAGCGGCAAGCTAGTACTCTAAGTTATTAACTTCTTAACCTCTTTCTAAGCTGCACGTTTCTTAAAGGATATATTAGCTAGGAACGCATGGGATACCCTTTAATTATACTAGATTAATGTCTACCTAGGACCCCCTAATTAAATTATCTATAATATAGGAAAGAACTTCTTATTTATAGAGTTTTGATAATAGATAAAGGCAATAGCAATTAAGGTTAAGGAAGTCCCTATTAAGGCATATAATAGTATTAGAAAAGTGGAGTAATATTATACGCTATTACGCCGCGTATATAAGATTATCTCTTTAGAACTAGAGGATGCTAGCGAAGAACTTACCTTATAAATAGCTATTAAAGCTATTAATAATTCCGCTAGCCTAGATAGACTCGTACCTATATTACTAGTCTTTAGCGCCTATTTTTAAATAACTAACAATTCTCTACTATCTCCCTCTATTGTGTAACGAGCTAAGGCTATTTATAAGGCAATAAAGGAGGTCTAATATCTCTACGCCACATACTAGGTTAACGACGTATTAGGAATAAGAAATGGCCTAAATACCTTAACTATGCTTAATCTGCCACTCTAGTCTAAGGTACGCGTATGGCGTAAAAAGGGAGGATGGTTAGGCCTATATTAACTTATTACAATTAATGGTTAAACTTACACTATTTAGATGCCTTATGGACCCACTTAATTCCATTTAACTGTTATTAAGCCTTACTATAAAGATAATAGTTTTAAGCCTTTGTAGGATGCCCTAAAAGATACCCTAGAGAAGAACCACAATTAACGTACTTTAGAAGGCGACTATAATTCTAATACAATTGTAATAGATATGCCGCAACTATAACGTAGTAGAGGTCACCTAAAGGGATTACAAAATTACTAACATCTTGTTAATTTTAAAGAGCAATTTATTACCGCTATTAAGAGTAGAGACGAGTTATTAATGGCCTTTATAATAGCTAAAGAGAAGGCTGACTTTAAGCTTGTAAAATAGCTCTAAAAGGAAGGCTATATTATAACTTTAAGAGCCCCTTTCTAAGTATCTAATAAGCAGGAGATCGACGGTCTTATTATAAGAGAAGTCTTTAAATTTAAGAAATATAACCCTGCCAAGTTTAATAGAGTTTGTATATTTAAGTTAAGAATAGTTAATAAGATTAAAGGCAAAGCTACTAATACCCCATTTAAGAAGTTAAGGCTGGTTATTTAAGGCTATAATAATAATGGTAAGGAAGTAATCTTTATATAATCCCCTATAATTTAACAAGCTAGTTAGCGAGTTATTATTACGCTAGCTCCCTCCTTAATAAAGAATAGAATAGCGGTTTATTTGTGAGATATTACTTAGGCCTATACCCAATTAGAGACGCGCCTTTAGCGCTTAATACTAGCATACCTTCTAGAATAAATTCGCCACCAATATCCCAAAGATACAATTATGGTTGTACTTAAGCCATTATATAGAATTGCAGAGGTAGGAACTTACTGGTAGGCAACCTATAGCAAGCACTATAAGGAGAAGCTTTTAATAACTACTTCTATATTTAACCCCTGCTTCCTTATTATAACTACGGGAACTCTATTTGGAATCGTTGGCATGCAAACTAATAATATAATTATTTTAGGAGATGACCAATTTTTAGCTCTTAAAGAAGATAAGCTAGTAAAAGTAAATCTTATAGCAAAGCTAAAGGAAAAGCTTAATTTAATAACACTATTACTCTTTAATGGATGCATCCTCTCTAGAAATAAGGATTCCATTGCGTTGCACTAAAAGGGCTAAGGTAAGAAGATTAACGTTATTAATATTAATTCTCTAAAGTAAGGATATATGGAGTAACGCGCTTATGGAGTGTATATTACTTCTATCTGTTAACCTAAGGCTTTCTTTAATCTCTCTGTTGCTGCCTAACACTAGGAACCAACTAAGGATAACGTTTTTGCCCTAAATAAGCGTCTTTCCTAGTAAATAAACCATTTTAATTGGGGACTACTCTACGTGCCTATTAATCTTCCCACCGCTAAGCTCTTTATATTTGTTAATAGATTGTTTATAAACAATAAAGATTTTAGCTCCTAGTTAGGATATAAGATTATTATTACAAATAAATCTACTAGAGAGAATAACTTTATAATCTATAGTAATCTTACCCATTAGAGCTTAACTAAGAGTAAGTATATTACTTAAAGTGTTCTAGCGTTAGAGATATATGGAATAGTTAATGGAGTTAATATAGTAGTTATAATTAGAACTACCCTAAAAATAATTATAGATTAACTTAAACTTCCCGCTATTCCTATAATTATATATACCAACTTATACTCCCTCTATAAGTGTTTAGTTAAGCTTAGTACCACAAAGGAGAAGCGCCTTATAATTAATATTATAGCACTTTAGTAATCCTACAAACGGCAAAAACTCTTTAAGATTTAATAGATTAACGGTTAAGATAACCCAGTAGATATAATAACAAAGGCAAACCTAAATAAGGCTCTAGAAACATTTGTTAACATAAATACTCTATATATACGAGTTAAAGGTTGGGTTAAAAGGGAGTAAGAGTATAATATTTTGTAGGCCCTAATTTAAACTAGCTAATTAGGATTTTCCATACCCAGTATAGAAAATCGCTATTGGCTCGCTTATAACTAGCGCCTTAGCGGCACTAATATAATATCTAACTATAACTCCTAAGCAAGAAAGCGCCACATGTTAAGAGGTAAATTTTGGGATAACAAGACTTATATTACAATAGTAATAGTAAGTAAGGAGGATTAATATTTGGTACGCTAGTTAAGCAGCATTTATATATAGATGGCAACCACAAAAGAAGAGTTGCCAGTGTTAGGAATGAGGCAAGCGGTCGTTATATATCGCCGCGGCACTAGCGTGGTGAGGAGTCTTAAGCTCCTCGCCCTTCCTCATTTGAATAAAGAACATAAGCATACTAACTAACATTACTGTAACCTACTCGAGTAGTCGTTATTGGTGAGTCACCCTGTGTGACCAACAATAACCTTATAATAATTTTTTATATTTTTAAAATGAAATTTTAAATAGAGAGAGATTTAGTGAAAGTAAATCTCTATAAAATATTAAAATATTAAATATATTTTATAGTAGAAAATATAGGCTAAATATAGTAAGTTTTAGTATGAAATCAATAAAACGAAAAGACTTTTGACAACAGACTATAAGATTTAAGGCTTTAAAAAAAAGGTATAATGGCTAGATTTTATATAGCGATAAGTTATATAAATATTTTAGAGCTTTAAAATTGATTTTGTGGTTACTACATAGTAATTTAGTAAAAGGTATGACATTTTCTATGGTCCGGGCACGGACACTTTTAACACCCCCAGTGTGGCTAAAAATAATCCAATAAGAAACAATAACGAATACCGTATTATTCGGATATTGTTTGAATTTAATTTAAATATCGTTTTTCTCCCCTAGCCTAGCGCCTTAGTACTAAGGCGATTCTCCTAGCCAACTAAGACAGGGCAACCAAAAAGGTCCTTGCGTGCAGCCACGGCGTTCGCTACAATTACTATATATAACTAGTAGTAATTATAGCGAAATTAGATATGTAGCGAAATCTACTTTTTTTTTAAAGGGGAGGTAAAAGCTAGCTACGCTTATAGCTATATAATTAATAAATAAATAAAAGAAATGAATAAATTATCGTATAAATAATATATACTATAGCTTATATCTTTACAGGGGGTTAGTTATAATTTTAGTTCTCTTCCAATCCTTTATACACTCTATAATCTCTAGCATATCTGCTCCAAGCTAAACTCTTTCCCAACCTATTGTACAACGTCCTCTAGAAAAAGTAGTCTCTACCTTATTACTTATTGCAGGAATAGAAAGAATATTAACTGCAAAAAGAGAGAGCCGTGGAAAGCGTTTTTGTTATTAATTATCTAGCCACCATTTAATAGGATTAACTTTAAGACCGTATAATAGCTCTGAATTATAAGTCTTAAATTTATCCTGGCTCTTTAGACGGTTATATTTCCCCTTAATTTTATTAGCAAAACAATTAAACTTATTAAGTGGTTCCTTTAAAGTAGAAGCTAAAAAAGAAGCTTTGTATGAAGTTAATATTAAAGGCAATTTACACCAGTATTGCTCCTAGAGTTAATTGACTTGCCAGATTACTTTTAAAGTAATATCCTCTAGCCATATTGATTTAATATATATTATATAATAACTTAGATTAAGAATAAGAGCGGCGGCGTAAAGCGGAGTAATAAGTAGTTTCTAGTAGTAAGTGTTAAGCTTTACTTTATATTGTATAACTTAAACCTAAAAGCTTTTAGCTATAGTTAATCTATTGCTCTGGAGTGATGCCTAAGATATATATAAGTAGATTAATAGAGTAGAGATATTATATAACATACTAAGGTCTCTCTTATATAGAGATTAAGAATATTAAGAATATTAAGAGCCTTATTAAGTGTTGCATAGTTTCCCTAAAGCTTAAGAGTTGCTAATTTAAAAGCCCTAAGGAATTTATATATTATATAAAGCTAGACCTATTCTTGCGGTAAAAGAACATCCGCCCTATTAACAGAATCTAGATGCTTAGTAATATACCAGCTTACAGCCTCCTATAGCTAAATTGTGACATCTAGCATATTCCACCAGCTATTATATCTTATATAATTATTAAAAGGAATTCTTCTTCTAGCTTATTGTTTAAACTGCTTTATATAACTAGAACTGGCTCAGATATAGATAATAATATTGTGTAGTTTTCCAAGAATACCATAAGTAACTTAAATTCTTAATTCTCTTTCCTTTCTCTCTTTTAGAAAGCTCTTAAGCCTAAGCGTTATCGTTATTATTATCTTCCTTATTATCTTCTTTATACGCTTCTATAATTTTAAAATCTAATTTTTTTTTAAAGAGAAATGCTTTAACAATAAGATTAATAATATAGCCCTAATAGTGGATTTATTGTTAAGTGGCACTTTAAGAGATTCTCTCCTCTTTAGAAAGATATTGGCTAATTATATAATAGAGGACGTTATTTATGCCAGAATTATCGCCAATAATAGCTCCAATTTGTTGTATAATACCGTAATCCTAGAGAATAGGAAGGAGGGCAGTCCATTAATAACCTCCACTATAGCCGGATACTATAGAAAGTATAAGGAGAATATTAAAATGCCGCTCTTGTATATTAATAAAATGAGCGCAAACGGCAAGGAAAAGATAATTATTTAGAGACGTCCAGATATCTATAGAAAGATAAATTTGTGTAATTACTAATTGAAGAGACTTTTGTATAATATCTTTCTCCGCTAGAAACATTTCCCGTACTTAATATAAGACGGTTTAATGGCAGGTAGGGAGAATTTTAATGGCTTATAAATTGAGAAAATAGCAAAAGGCTTAAAATTCTTTGGTTTTAATAAGTTGAAAAGAAAGATTTTGTATAAGAATTAATTCAAGTAAAGCCTTCTTTAAGACCTGTATATTAAGAGCGTTCTTAAGGATTTTGTTATTAAGCTCTAAATATTGGCCTCGGAGTTTTGTATAAAGGGCTTTATATACTTCTGCTGTATTTACCATACAACTCTCTTTTAAATTTAATTCAATTTAAATTCCATGGGTATTGCGATAATAAGATTAAAAGTTTGTTGTTAACTTGGCTACGGTAAAGCAGAGATTGCAATAATAGAGTCTTTTTCCGTTTATATTATACTCTTCATCTTTTAATACCGTACGACAGTAGTTATAGATATTTGACCAGTTTTTTTAATAAGATATCTTAAGAGACGCGCTCTCAGATGTAGCTTTAAAAAGTAAAGAAGAAGGATCAGTCTGCGAGGCCATAACTGTACAAAGAATTAATAGGAAGTGGATATTGAAGAAAATTCTATAATGCCAAGCCTTTTAAGCGAATATCGTATTTATTGTTTGTTTTGATACGATATTCGGTTCAATTCGGTTTCTTATCGATAATTTATATCGTTAGCCACACTGGACACCCCACTGTACTATGGGCACGTGCCCCCGGCACGTAACCGACGGCTATCTAAGGGGTGTCCGGGGGTTATTCTAAGGGCATCCTGAGGTGACCGCAATAATATCCCTTACATAACGCGACCGACTGCCCATGTCTAACTTTTATAAAATATCGCTATTGTCAGATGTATTAGATAGAGAAGCTAAAGAGCTCCTACCTCGTGGTTTTTTTAATAATAATTAGACGTTAGATAAGGGACGAGATACGGCAGTTAAAAAGATAAGTTTTGGGTATATTTTGGTCTTAGGTACCACCAAAGCTAGGACCATAAGCTTTTAGACCCTCGGTGGAAAATTCGTTTGGATAAGGAGTAGTATGCCCACACAAACGATCCACGGAGGGTCTGGTTCATGAGATAACGGTCAATGCTGTGTACCAGTATTCGAGGCGGCATCTCTACTCCATAAAGTACCACTTGTGAAGCCCACACATAGCAAGCAGCTTCCCTGAAATGTTTTGAAAAGTTGAGAATGCTCATGAGTTAAAAGTTGGCCTACTATCAATCATTGGACAGGCCTGCAGAACAGTTTTGGATACCCCTAGATAATGTGTTGAATAGACTTTGGGTGGCGCCTGCAGGGCAACCTCCCGGCTTTCAGCTCTAGACCCAGCTATACACAGCTCGCCCCTATCGCCACACCTTCGCCTAGAACACATGCTGGACACTTGGAGCATATGACAGGTATGCCCACTGAGCTGAGAAAGGCGAGACGCCAAGCTTGCCCAGATTTTGGGGGCCTGTTCTTGCGAGACAGAATGAGTTCAGTTGTTCGGTTGGTCAATAAACTGCCGCCTGCCCCAGACACTTCTTATACCCGTTGTACCTTACTTGGTGTGTTTTACCTTGCGCATACCAAGAAAACCCGCGTCTGCAACGGGTTCTATAAGATCTTAATGTCAACTCTTCCTACATCACATTATGCATAACCTTCTCCGAAGTTTTGCGGCTCCTCTACTTCCGCTTACTCTTAATTTTAGCTCTGCTTTTGCCATATATACTAAAGCTGGGATCGTTATAACTCCTCCTCCGATCCCAAAACCAACTGACTGGGTAAATGTCAACCTCTTCGAACGCCAGGATAGCTGTTCATATGGCCTCTGCGGAACCGAGTGCCTGTCTCAAGGCGCTTTTTGCTGTGGACCAGCTGGGACTTTGGCGACGTCTCCTTACTGTCAGCCTCTTTTCGCCATCCATATCCAATAGCTAATCAGATCTACAGGGGTCTGTGACAATGTCAGTAAATACGAATCTAGTCAAATAGGCGATGAGAGATGCTAAAACTTTGCAAAGGGGGCATGTATTACAAGCGTCCGGGGCTCAACCGGCGTTGTAGACTGTTATGAGTGAGTCTGGGCCTATGAAGTGGTCCTGAAAGCCAGAAGATAGGATAATGAATATTAACGCACAATAGTCCTGACAACCCACAAGGCACCACTCAGTCTTGTATCGATAACGTTCCTACCACAACTTGTCAACCTACAGATCGTTGCTATACATGGTAGGCCCGCTTCTTTCTCTCTCTACGGCTTTGCCAATGCAGCCTAATAATCCCCGTTACAGCTCGACAGATGAACCCTACTGCTTCTGGCAAACTTACATCGCCGATAACTCCCCAACCCTTAGCTGGTTCTCATGCATCGTAAGCAAAACGGTAGATGCAACATTCTACGCAGCCACAATTACTGGAAACCTCACCTATCCAACTACACCCTTCACAGCCCCAACCGGAACAACTTCGTCTTCAAGCACTTCAGCATCGGCCCCCGTCCTCAGCAATGGCGCAATAATCGGTATTTCGGTCGGAGGAGGCGTCGTGTTGATCGGCTGCGTGGCGGGCATAATCTGGTGCTGTATTGTTCTTCGTAAGAAGGGGCGTAGTTCCAATACTACTGCCCCCTCCCTCGCGCCTGCACAGCGATCCCCTGTGGAATTACCTCCCAATGCAACTCCTGTATTCTATCACGGCACACCGCCAAACCCCTCAACAGCCTACTCACCCACCCAAAGTTCAACCAGGTTCAGCCCGAGCCAGTATCAGGCGACTCTTGTGTCAGGCGAGGAGATTGAATACTGGAGACGAATGACGCCAAGAGATGGGAGCCTGGGGACAGACGCTGCGGCAGAATTGCCGACGAAGAGGGCCAGTACGAAGGAGCGGGAGGAGCGGGACAGAGGGAGTTATGCGGAAGGTGATGATTGGGATCATATGACTGCACGTTAATTATGATATTAGGTGGATGCAGAAAGACTTGCGCTGCATTAAAACAGTAATTGATCCTGCGCAGGCCAGGTGATCTCGAGTAGGATTGCAAAAATTGGTAATGTGCCTCATTAAGCAATTGGACAGCGAGGAGGGTGTAACATGCGTAACGTGGTATTAGTAGCATTGAATACTGAAAACTATGAATGTACCGTCGGGTGTGAATCGGGTGATTTTAAGTGCTAGTAATTGAAATCTCACCATGACAGAGTGGTACATCCTTTTCAAAATCCCGCTGGAGGGACAATGCGGCCTTCAAACGCACCTAGAGCATGTCTAAAATATCTCTTTCTGTGGGGCCCAGTGGGGCTTCTGCATAGTTATATTGTGCTCTTGTTCTGCTTCAGTCTTACATCATGGCCTAAATCGACTTTTTCACCTGGGAACTGTTGAGTTTCCATAGATTAAACATCCGTGTGAACTAGTAATCCTGCTAGATCGTCAGTGGTTATCCAAAAATCATTTTAGGGGAACTTTACCATTATGCTCACGGGCAAGAAGTTTAATGCAAACCAGACCACCCAGGACATATTTCCTTCCCACGCCCACCTAGGCGGGCTCTTTACCAGAAATTTACTCACAACAGAACCGGCATAGTCTTCGTTTGGTATACCAACCTCTTGGCTGTATTTGAGCCGCCGCTGGTATTCCTCATTTATAGGGATATAAGCTGATCTTGGAAGTAGAGAGCGTTCTACACGCGCAATATTGGATTTCACGCTGCCTGTCACGATTGTGACAACCTTGACACTGAACGGGGCGAGTTCGACGCAGAGAGTGTTGCTGTAGGCATTAAGCGCGGCCTTGGATGCAATTATATGCACCTAAATAGTAAGTTGGCGGCCAGGGGTACCATTGTGCAGATTGGTAGTTTAGCAGGGATAATGTAAGACATGAATTGAAATTATGTGGTGGTAGTTCTAACGTGTGAACGTAGACCTTACGTCTTTGGCAGTACGCAACCTTGTAACAAACTATTGACCTCTATTAAGAGCGGTGCAAACTCTTGGCACATTCGCATTACGGCAAATACGTTAACCTCGAAGGTCGAACGCACTTCATCGAAGCCGACGTCCAGCGCCGGGACAGTAGAGTTCCTTCCCGCATTGTTGACCAAGATGTCCAATCGTCCTCCTGTCAGCTCTTCGACCTGCTTCTTAACAGCGCTGACACTTTCTGACTTGTCCACTTCAAGGGAGTGAGTCTCAATGCCCAGCGGGAGGAGGCCTGAAATTGTTTCGACCCTCCAAGCGGTTGCAAGGACGCAGAGGCCCTGGATTAACCAGGGCCAGCCGAGGGCCGCGCACGCACCTTTGGAGGAGAACTCGCGGGCGAGGGCATGGCCAATGCCACTGGGACTAGCTGCGATAGTGGTCGTGTTGGCGGCGACCGGAAGAGTTGGCTTGATGGAGAGGAGACAACAGCTTTCCCCTTTGAGTTAGTCATCCTAATTAGTGCTTATGAGTGCGTAATGGCTGCTGGTAATGTATAGGCAAGGAGGGTGGGGAGTCATCACAGGTTTCAGGTGTTAAGGTAACTCCCATCTTCGAATCATTAATCAGAGCAAAAGCACAGGCCAGGCGGTTGCAGCTCCACCTTCGAATCAAGAGAGCGCATTCGAAAAGAGGCCCGCATGCAGAGAAGCATACAGGTAATAGGCTACCTAGAATAGGTATAAAAGCAACGAGCCTTTCTGCTGACGTCCCTATTTCTCCTCCTGCTCGAGTCTACTTCGCTCTCCAAAGACGCTTCAAATTTGAACTTTCTATTCCTCGCAATGGCTCTCGTCGACTGGATACCGGTTCTTCTTAGGCCGTCATTATTGTTGCTAACAGCTGTGTATCGTGCGTTCTAAATTGTATTCACCATAGCCTGGTGGTATGCTAAACTTCAGGAGACTTCTTTATGACGATCCTCGAAGCAATCTTTGTCCACCCCAACCCCTCTCTTCTCTTCAACATCTCCGCGTTACGAGAGAAATCCTTCGGGCGACTTTGGATCAACAATGGTATTAGCAGCCACGAACCTGCAGTCCCTTAGCTTCCTCACCTAACTTCCTACGCAGGCGAAGCAATGTCGGTCGAAATGCCCGGCCCAATCAATGTCCTCCTTAAAACTGCTCATGGTGTTGTCCTCGATGTCGGGCCAGGCAGCGGCGAACAATTGCCACGATTTGACCCCGCAAAAATCGGTGTCATGTATGGCGCTGAACCAAACATCCACCTTCATCCAGGGCTGCTGAGGGTCGCGGAGAAGGTGGGCTTCAACGGGAAATATAGAGCTTTACAATGCGGTGGGGAACCCGAGTCTTTGATTCCAGCTTTGGCGAAGGCCGGTGCTCTCAAAGACGGTGCATCGCAAGGCGTCTTCGATGATATTGTGTGTGTCAGGGTGCTTTGCGGAGTGCCGAGGCCGGAAGAGACTATTCAGGGCTTATATCGGCTTTTGAAGCCGGGAGGGAGGCTCGTCGTCTGCGAACACATAGCGAATCCCTGGAGAGACGGAACTGGGAGTTTTTTGGCTCGGATATTTCAGGCAATATATGCGTTGTTAGGTTGGAGTTTTTGGCTGGGGGGTTGCAATATTGACCGGGATACTGTGAAGTTTCTGCGGGCTGGGGCTGGAACGGAGGGATGGGCAAAGGCGGAGCTGGAATATGTAGACCCAAGCACAGCGATTCCATTTACCGTGGGATATTTAGTAAAGAAAACGTAGCTGCTCTCGAATATAAAGTCTGTAGTGCTATATCTAGGTAAAACTATTCCGAATTTCTGCTAGTGTTCGCTGTTTGCTGAAAATCTATTGCAAGACTTAATTCAGATAACGGATAGTGTTAAGCCTCTGTACACTGGCTTGAAAGGAGAGAAGAGGATTCGGGGCCTCTGGGGCAAATGATTTGGATTTTTAATCTACTGAAGGGTTTCTATAAGTTTATGCCACAAAGTATTGTATGTGAGATTAGGAATATTTTAAAGGGTTTTAGGCACCGATTAACTACTATTAATTTTTTTTTATATCCATTATATTATACTACGCATGCAGCCTCTTGGCTATAGCGTTATAGTTCTATATATATATAAATCCTTTCTAGGCAGCTTAGTAGCTATATCCTAGTGGTTTATAAACCTCTAAGTTAGGGGTTTATCGCTTCCTAGTATAATAATACTAGGTTGCTAGTAGCTTTTATTTTTTATTTTTTATATATCTATTGTATTATACGATGTATAATACTATGCATATAGCCTCTAGGCTATAGTTGTGAGGCGAGGATATAGATAGGGAGCTTAATAATAAAACAATAGTGTTACGGAGTGGGTATAAGTGGTAATAATATATAGCGAAGTAGATATTATTAAGCTATGTATATAAACTGTGTAATAAAGTTAAGATGTTGCGTAAGGAGAGAAGGTAAGGAAACGGGAAGAAAGGGTATATATTGTGAATTTAGTTGCTTAGTTAATATATATACAGAGCAGAATAGGATTTAAGTAGTGGTCCTAGCAGAACTTGGCAGGATTTAGTAGACTTGGCAGAATATGGCAGAATGCGGCAGATTGCCGTTAGATTGCCGTAGATTGCCGGCAAATTGCCGTCTTGTTGTGGTCGGTCTCTTCTTACTGCGTTGGTGGAAACAGGTAGAAACAGGTGGACGTGTGTAAGGTATTACGGAGGTGTCCTATAACAGTACCCCCCTTTTAAACTCAAGCTTCTATAAAATGGGGTTATGGTAGTTCTGGGTAGAGTTTGTAAAAGTCTTCTGCGGCTTATATAAGTCCTATAAAGTTAACGGGTTCCCATAAGGGCTTAGTAAAGCCTCTCCATTTTACAAGGTATATATACTTGCGTTTCTATTATTATACTTAATGTCATTAACTCTTTTAATAAAGTACTTATCCTTACCATCCACTTTAACTAGTGGGGGAAGGTCTTAGATCTATTTAGGCAAGGCGTCTAATATAGGGGCGGTAGGGTGGAGGACTAACATATAGAATATAAGGTGGATTTTAACCGTATTAGGGAGCTTTAGTTAGTAGGTATAAGGAGAAACAACTTTTTTAACCTTATAAGGGCCGGCGTTCTTCTAATTAAGTTTCTTAGTAGGTTGTTTTATATTTAGATTTCTTGCATCTAGCCAGATAAAGTTACTAATTTAGTAAGCTAGTGCTAGGGTTTAGTTCTTATTTGCTGCGGCTTTATAGATAGATTAGGCCTATATTATTTTATTAGTAAGGAACTCTTATAGTTCTTCCATCTTCTTTATAAATTTATTTGCTTCTGTAACTTATAAGGCCTAATAAGCCGGGTAAGGAACATTACTAAAGGGTTTAAAACCCATTTTCAGGTACTAGCTATAATTAGCTAGAAATAGGGAGACCTTTATGGTTTCTAAAACAGAGTTATTTATAGTAAACTTAGTAAATATAAGCTAGTCTATCCAGTTGTCCTATAAATACGACGTATATATCTAAATATACTATTCCATTATAGCATTTACGTGTTCCGTTTAACTATCCGTTTCTAGGTAATATACTATAGACAACAGTGCTTTAATACGGAGTTGGGTAGTTAGTTTTTTCTAAAACACTAAGATAAACTGTCTGCCTCTATTAGAGATAATTGTTTTAGGGAGTCTATAGAGTTTCTATATATAATCTAGGAATAGTTAGGCAACGGCAGGTGTTAATATATTAGGACAGGTAATTAGGTGTCTTATCTTAGATAGTTAGTCTATAACTACTATAATATTTGTACAGCTGTAACGGGACTAGCCTAGTTACAGTAGGAATGTCTCAGTAAAACACTCGACAAGATAAACTTGACGCTTTGACCGAATTCTGCCGAATTCTGCCAGCTTGATCGACTTCTGCCAAGTTCTGCCAGATCAATCGAATTCTACCGAAGTCCGTCCGCGTGCGCACGTGCGCACGCATCGACCAAGACCCCTAACTATTTAATTACAAGATTCTCTGGTTATTCCCTTCTCTTCTTTACGCAACGTCTTGTTCTCTTAAAAAGCTATATACCCTTAGATTTAGATAGAATTTATATTATTCCTTTAAATCTTCCCTAAAGCCTCTTCGCGCCCTTATATTATGTTGCGTTAAAAAAATAACTACTATTAAAATGGCAAACAAACCCAAATCCTCTTTGATAACCATAAGTATTATATCCCTAGTTAGGGAACAGTTAACCATAATACAACAGTCCTTTACAGATGCCTTAGCTTAGCAGTGGGCTGCACTAGAAGCCCAGTATTAGTGATTAATGGAAGCACTCTATAAAGAACTCTATAACGTCTAAGCATTTATGTTAAAGACCCTAACACCACCTATAAATAAAATTAATATAACTATATCCAAACCTGGCCTGTTAAATACGAACCCTAAACTAGTAATGGTAGCTTAACCTATACCTATAACAAACCTAGTACCTGCTATAAAATTAGAAAAGCTTCCTAACCCTCTAATATTTAATAGAAATTAAAATAACCTATATCCCTTTATAACCAAGCTCTGTCTTAAACTTTTAATAAACTATAACTAATACCCTACTAAAGCTAGTAAGGTTAGCTATGGAATGTCTTATTTAAGTAAAGATACTGCACAAACTATAGACCTATTCTTCCGTAACGGCACCTTTATTAATTTTAAAACCTTTGTCTCTCTGCTAGAACGAATGTATAATAACGCCAGCTATAAACACACCACTATTACCAAACTTAAAAACCTATAATAATGGAACCAAGACTTTATAAGCTTCTTTTTAGAATTTTTAGGCCTTATTGGCGAACTGGATTAGAATGAAGCCGCTAGAGTTACTGCTCTTTAATAAGCTATTTTGGATGAAATTAGAGTATAGTTAGTAGGTAGGGAACTGCTAAAGGACCTACCCAAATTTGCTATAATATATTAACAAATTAATAAGGACCTTTAATATAATAAACAGACTCGTTCTCTAAAGCCAACTATACCTTGTGTTTAAAGCTCTATAAAACTAATATATACCCTAAAGCGCGACTCTTTTCCAAAACCTACGCACAACCCTATGGACCTCAACGCCACTTAATCCTACGCACCCTTAGGAACCAACAAACAAAGAACTTAAGCCACAAATAGAGAATGCTTTGGATGTGGTAGAAAAGGACATATCTAAAGGAATTGCTAAACTTACCCTTTTAAAAAAGTCTGCTGTAGTTCCTCCTAGTCTTTAAATTGCACCCACTCCTTAAATCGCACTTGTTCTTCAAGCCATACTCACTCCTTAACTTATACTTATTTTATAAATTATACCTAGTCGTTATAAAGCATCTTACCCTTAGCTAACTTGGAAAATGAATCATCCTAGGGCCAAGTCGCGCCTTAGGATAAGAAGTGAAAGAGTATAAGTATCTAGGCTCTTCTAGCGCTAATACACAACACAACTCCCTTAATGTACTTGGCGAAATTTAAATACTTAAAAAATAGAAGGAGGTATAAATCCTTATAGACAGCGGAGCTACTAACATGGGCTTTATTAATATAAACTATACAAAAACCTAACGCCTAAATTTAAAGAAACTTAATAAGCCCTAAGGCCTATAAGGCTTTAACGGCAAACCCTTAATATATAGTAAATTAATACACTACGCTCTTGTAAAAATGCGGATGGGTAAATACCTTAAATACGTTTCCCTATTTGTAATACCCCTAAAGCAATATAAGATAATACTTGGACATAGATAGCTAAAATAACACAACCCTTTAATTAGCTGGGTTAAAGAAACACTGAAGTTCCGTATAACCTACTGCTGAAGTTATTACTTGAAAACCCATTTGCCCTATAAATATACACACAACTATTTAAATTTAAAATGATATAAATTACCCTTGCTATAAACCTTGAACTAATATAATAAAGCTACGACTGCCGATTGCAGTAAAGAATATAAAGATGTTACGTTAAAACCTTTTAAAATTTGTATAATATAGGCCGCACCCTTTATCTTATTAGCAAAAAGATGAGATTATAAAATCTTTGCTGTAACTATAGAAGATATTAAGAAAGCACTAGAACCGAAACAGTATATTAATCCTTAACCTCTTATACCTAAAGAGTACTACGATCTAATTAACGAGTTTAAAAAATAATTTATAAACTAACTAGCCCCGCACTAAAATAAGCACGATTTTAAGATAGAACTTGAGCCTGGTATAACACTAAAGTTCGGTCCGCTATATGGTATGTTACAAGAAGAACTGCTTATAATGCAACAATACCTTAACGAGCATCTGGAAAAAGGATTTATTTGCCCTAGTTAATCTCTATTTACCTTACCTATACTATTTATTAAAAAGCTAGGAGGAGGCTTAAGATTTTATATTAATTATTAAGCTCTAAATATAATTATAATTTAAAACCAATATCCGATTCCCCTAATTTAAGAAACGCTTAACCGTTTAACGAAGGCACGGTACTTTATAAAGCTTAACATAGTTACTGCCTTTAATAAAATCCGTATATGTAAAGGAGATAAGAAGTATATAGCTTTTTGTACACGATAGGGACTCTTTAAATACCTAGTAATACCATTTGGCGTAAAAAACGGTCCTAGTATATTTTAGTAATACGTTAATGATACGCTTTATAAATTCCTTAATATATTCATTACCGTGTATATTAATAATATCTTAATCTACTCGTCCTCGCTTTCTGAATATTGGAAATATATTAAAATGGTTCTTAAACGCCTATAAGATGCGGGCTTATAATGCGATATTAAGAAATACAAGTTCCACGCGTCCGAGGTTATATACTTAGGCTTAATTATATCCTATAACGGAATTAAAATGGACCCTAAGAAAGTTGCCGCGATTATAAACTAGGGAAGCCCTAGTAATATATAAGACGTTTAAGGATTTCTAGGATTTGCAAACTTCTATTATTAATTTATTAACTACTTCTTGGAAATTGCCTAGCCATTAGTAAACCTAATAAGAAAAAATATAAAATTTAAATAGACCACTAAATATGAATAAGCTTTTAACAACCTAAAGTATTGTTTTATAACTGCTCTAATTCTTACCCACTTTAACCCTAACCTTAAATGCATTATTAAAACAGATTCGTCTAATTATGCACTAGGAGGAGTGTTATCGCAATATAATAAGAACGGCGAGCTACGTCCAGTAGCCTTTCTCTCTTAGAAACTCGCCCCTACTAAATTAAACTACAAGATATAATAAGGAACTGCTTGCAATTATTAGATACTTTAAACAATGGCGTCCTAAGCTTAAAGGATTATTGTTCCTGATATATATATTAACAGACCACAAGAACCTATAGTACTTTATAACTATAAAACAATTAACGCAGCGCTAAATTTATTGGGCCGAATACCTCTTACGATTTAACTTTAAGATTATATACTAACTAGGCAAACTTAATCAGAAGCCTAACGCATTAATATAACAATTATAGAACCTACCTATAAACGCTTTAGACGAACGGATTATAAATTAATTACGGATTTTACTACTCCCTAAACGTTTTAAAAAGCTACGTCCTATGTTCCTAGATGCGGAACTTAACAGAAATGAATTAGAAGTTGATAAATAGGAAATAGAAATTAATAAGCTAATAGAATACAAATATAAGAATAACGCATGGATAATAGATATAATAAAAGCAATTTAAACAGGAAAATAATAGTATAAGGATATTACACTCGCTAAATGCGAAATTTGAAACAATTGATTATACTATTAATAGAAGATGGTAGTTCCGAATTCCAAACCTTTATAATTTAAGATACTTAATTTTATATACAACTCCCCTATAGTAGGGCATCCTGGCCGTGCGAAGACCTATAAGATTGTTTAACGAGCATACTACTAGCCTATAATGCACGACTATATATAAAAATATATTTAGGCATATAGGATGTGCGTACGTGGAAAGACCTCTTATGTAAAGAAGTAAGGAGTACTTTAACCGCTACCAATTCTAATGCAAAGATGGCGCGATATCTTAATTAACTTTATAGTTGACTTGCCTAGCAGTAATAGGTTTATAAATATTATAGTAGTTATTAACCGCCTTATAAAAATGCGATATATAATTCCTATAGACTTAATTAATGCGATATTAGTAGCTAAATGTTTTGTTAAGCATATCTTTAAGCTATATAGACTTCCTAACTTAATAATATCCAACTGTAGAAGCTAGTTTATTTTAGACTTCTGGCAAGCTCTATATAAACAATTAAGTATTTAAACATGACTCTTAACTGCGTTTTATCTAGAGATAGATAGTTAAACCAAAATTGTGAACGCGATTATAGAATAATACCTATAAATATACTACTCCTACCTGCAAGACGACTGGGAAAAATGGCTGCCTTTAGCTGAGTTTACTGTAAATAATACAATAAATGTATTAATAGGCGTAACGCCGTTCTATACAACCTACGGACAAAACCCTTAACTTGGATTTAAACTATGACCTAAAATTAACATAATAGGACCCACAATTAAACGGATTTAGTTAATTAATGCGCATAACTTTACTAATTAAATAAAGCAGTTAACGGAACTGTTATAAAGTAAATTAATATACGCTTAAATGGTATAGGAATGGCATGCGAATAAAGGACAAGCTCCTATATAGGACTTTAAGGAAGGTGACATGGCTTACCTAAATATACAAAACATACGGACTTAACGGCCCTTAAAGAAACTTAATTGGAAGTTTGCGGGCCTATACTAAATTAAGAAGAAACTAAGCCTATACGCCTATAAGCTTAAACTGCTAACTAAGATAAAAATACACCTAATGTTTTACGTAAGCTTATTGCAATCTTTAAAAGATAATCCTATAACTTATGAAGTACCACCGCCACCTCCCATAATTGTTAATAATGGTAATGGTTCTTACTTTATTAACTTAATTAATAATATATAATAGAAACTATATATTGGGAATAAGGCAAGCGGTCATTACATAACGCCGCGGCACTAGCGTGGTGAGGAGTCTTAAGCTCCTCGCCCTTCCTTATTCCAAATATATAAAGCTATTAACCAACATCACTATAACCTACTCGAGTAGTCGTTATTGGTGAGTTACCCTATATAACCAATACTAATTAGTGGTTGAACACATAGTCAACCATAGAGCAGCTAGGTTATCGACAGAAGAGATAGTCTCGTGCAGGGGTTCCCGGCGATACTACGCTACCTTAGGCTTGCGGAAAACTAGTAATAGAAGTGTTACTGAGTACTAGGAGATACTAAGTTGCGTCTATTACGCAGAATAATTGCGTTTACGAAGATTTAGTCAAGTACTTTAGGTCAGAAGTGTTACTAAACCTAGGGTCCTAAGTTAACGTCCAAAACGCGTCAACTACGCCTCAAATTGCCTACCTTTTGACAGCAAACCTACGAGATCCTATAAAGCCGAAAATCCTACCTACCTTTGACGTACGACACCCTATCAATTCTACTTTTATTATGGCGTTGACCTACCTAAAGAAGTATAAGAACGATATTAACCTAAAGATATAGGATAAAGACATCGACCCTATAAACGCCGAGCAATAGGACCTGAACGGATTCTTACTATACTGCATAGCATAATACACAGACAGCGAATATAACGATACTGTGCTATAGTATTGCATAAAGGAGGACTTTGTTAGATAAACAAAGGAAACATAGGCCCTCGTAAAGAAGAATATTATACAAAACTTCCGTAACTTCCTTTAGGAGAACGGAGTATTTATCCCTAGGGATAGAGACACTATTAGAGACAATATTTAGGAGCAAGTTATTAACGTAAAAGAAGAGCACAAATGGACTCCACAAGAGATTGAGCACCAACTATATAATATAAAGAAGCTTAACTTACAATAGAATCTAAATAATATACTAATAGAGACACGTTCTAATTCCATTGCTCTAGGTATAAGTTCTTATATACTATACCTATTACTCCCACCAATTTAACCCGTAACTTTAACTACTACCCCCTAAAAGCAAGCGCAAGACCCCTTTACTTCGCGATTCAATAACCTTTAAACTCTACTATAGGAAGATTAGGTACCACGCCATATTCCATTAAGCTCTGCATCTCTACTACAGCCTATAAAGTAATCCCCACCTTAATCTCTAATGCAATTTCAACGTGGCTTAATACCACTTAGAGGCACCTTAAAAATACTTACAGAGCTTATAAAACTCTATTCAGACCAGAAGAAGAGGTTTAGCAGAAAACTATATAATATCCTTAATTTAAAGCTGCGTATCTTCTATAACTGTTATTAGAAGGTTAGACTGGAACTTAACCAATATTATAACGCTTATTCTGTTATATTTAAGGGCCGCGCCAGTACCTTCTATTATAATCGTTTGGTAGAAAAAGGATATAATTTCAACCGAATAATATATAAGACAAGATGCCACTTTAAAACAGAAGAGAATAAGCAGCAGTATATATTAAAATAGAGAGAGACTACCTTCCTAAGAATTATTACTATAAACCCAGATACCTCTTGACTTAACTATCTTTAAAAGCTCTTTAATCGACTTTAGATAATTTAGCGTGGTTTATCTAAATTATATTAAGAGGACTTTAGCCTACACGATTAAGTTATTAGCGCATACTAAGGTATTAAAGAATGCAACCTTGCCCTCTTTAATCCTGTAAATACTTATAAAGGAGTATATACTTAATTAAGATCCTCTATTAGCACCGCTCTGCGCTTTTAAGAAGTATAGTAATTTAACACCTAACCCTAACCTACTTTAATTAACCCAACTGACCAACATGATTATAACTGGACTGATTGAACATATGGTAGCCAGGGTAGGGGATATAGTAGAGGGTATAATTAACGTTAACCATAAAGCAATTATAGAGGTCCTTATAGAGGTTTATCTTAAAATAATTAACAGAAGAAATATTATATTTGTAAAAAGCTAAATTGCTAGTTAACTAGGCACCCTCTTAATAGACGAAAGGAGGTATATAATAAGTTTCGCTAGAGCGCACGAAATGTTAAAAATTATAAGATTACTATAGCCTACTTCCAAAACTTCCTGGTTTAATATAAAGGCGAAGAAGATCTTAAGGGTAAAGTTAACGAGGCTAAACAGCTTCTTATAGATATGGAAATTAAGGACTACTCTCCCAACCAATACTTTACTAAGTATAGTGAGGTAGATAGTACATAAACTATTACTATTCTTAATAACCAATTTACGCTCTATACTATTACGAAGTTAGACATCTTTAATAAGCTAAAGGAGAGTTCCATATTCTCCTTTAACAATAGATACTTGGCGAACGTCTTTTATAGTATTATGCTAGATACTAGAGCCGCAGGAGTATCTATAGCAGGAGAACCTTAAGTTCAAGCTCTTTAGCAGCTTAATAGCTCTGTTTAGATTAACTAATTAACGGCAGGCCAATATACAATTTGTTTTAATAAAGGTACTACAATCTCTCTTAGCACAATTAAGGTTAAAACCCCTTTAGGGTACATCACTTTCTATATTATTCCCGCGAATACCCCATTTCTATTTTACATCGGAGATATGGATAAATTAGGCGTTAAACTTAATAACCTTAAGAATATGCTTATTTAGGGAGATAATTGGGTGCCTGTTGTGCGCAAATAGGGTCACCCCTAGTTACTCCTTTATTAACTAGAAAAGAGCGTTGCTTAGAGCTACTTAATTAAGTTAGAGCTACGTTAACTATACTATTGTTTTAGCCACCTATCCATTCACTAATTGCTTAGGGTTCTTTAGCGAGTAGGCTATAAAGTTAAGGTTAAGGCAATTAAGCATTTTATAAAGTACTACTATCACTGCCAAATAAACTAGAAGTCCCCTGGCCGATTTAAGTTTACCCTTAAAGATAACTATAACTTTAACTTCTATATTATTATTAACATTATATATCTTAGCGGCAAGCTAGTACTCTAAGTTATTAACCTTTTAACCTCTTTCTAAGCCACACGTTTCCTAAAGGATATATCAGCTAAGAACGCATAGGATACTCTTTAATTATACTAGATTAATGTCTACCTAGGACCCCCTAATTAAGTTATTTATAATATAGGAAGGAACTTCTTATCTATAGAGTTTCGGCAATAGGCGAAGGCAATGGAAATTAAGGTTAAGGAAGTCCCTATTAAGGTACACAATAGTGTTAGAAAAGTAGAATGATATTACACGCCATTATAACGAGTATATAAGATTATTTCTTCGGAACTAGAGGGCGCTAGCGAAGAGTTTATCTTATAGATAGCTATTAAGGCTGTTAATAATTCCGCTAGCCTAGATAGGCTTGTACCTATATTACTAGTCTTTAGCGCCTACCCTTAAATAACTAACGATTCTCCACTATCCCTATCTGTTACGCAACGAGCAGAGGCTATTTGCAAAGTAATAAAAGAGGTGCGACGTCTCTACGCTACGCGCCAGGTCAACAACGTACTAGGAATAAGAAATAGCCTAAATACCTTAACTACGCTTAATCTGCCACTCCAATCTAAGGTACGCGTATGGCGTAAAAAGGGAGGATGGTCAGGCCTATATAAACTTATTATAATTAATAGTTAGACTTGCACTCTTTAGATACCCTATAGACCCACTTAATTCCGCTTAACCGTTGTTAAGCCCTACTATAGAAACGACAGTTCCAAACCTTTATAGGATGCCTTAGAGGATACCCTAAAGAAGAACTACAATTAATATACTCTAGAAGGCGACTATAATCCTAATATAATTATAGCAGATGTGCCGCAACTATAACGCGGTAGAGGTTGCCTAAAGGGATTATAAAATTGCCAACACCTTATTAATTTCAAAGAGTAATTTATTACCGCTATTAAGAGTAGAGACAAGTTATTAATGGCCTTTATAACAGCTAAAGAGAAGGCTGACTTTAAGCTCGCAAAATATCTCTAAAAGGAAGGCCATATTATAACTTTAGGAGCTCCTTTCTAAGTATCTAATAAGCAGGAGATCAACGGTCTTATTATAAGAGGAGCCTTTAAATTTAAGAAGTATAACCCTACTAAGTTTAATAGAGTTTGCATCTTTAAGTTAAGAATAGTTAATGAGATTAAGGGCAAAGCTACTAACACCCTATTTAAGAAGTTGAGACTGGTTATTTAAGGTTATAATAATAACGGCAAGGAAGTAATTCTTATGTAATCCCCTATAATTCAACAAGCTAGTTAGCGAGTTATTATTACGCTAGCTCCCTCCTTAATAAAGAATGGAATAGCGGTTTATTTATAAGATATTACTTAGGCCTATACCTAATTAGAGACGCGCCTTTAGCGCTTAATACTAGCATACCTTCTAGAGTAAATTCGCTACTAATATCCCAAAGATATAATTATAGTTGTACTTAAGCCATTATATAGAATCGCAGAGGCAGGAACTTATTAGTGGGCTACTTATAGCAAGCACCATAAAGAGAAGCTCTTAATAACTACTTCTATATTTAATCCCTGCTTCCTTATTATAACTATAGGAACTCCATTCGGAATTATTAGCATATAAACCAATAATATAATTATCTTAGGAGACGACTAATTCTTAGCTCTTAAAGAAGATAAGCTAGTAAAGGTAAATCTTATAGTAAAGCTAAAGGAAAAGCTTAATTTAATAATACCATTACTTTTTAATGGATGCATCCTCTCCCTAAATAAGGATTTTATTGCTTTGCGCTAGAAAGATTAAGGCAAGAAGATCAACGTTATTAATATTAATTCTCTAAAGTAAGGATATATAGAGCAACGTGCTTGTGGAGCTTATGTTGCTTCTATCTATTAACCCAAGGCTTTATTTGATCTCTCTATTGCTGCTTAATACCAGGAACTAACTAAGGATAACATCCTTGCCTTAAATAAGCGTCTTTTCTGGCAAATAAACTATCTCGATTGGGGACTACTCTATATGCCTATTAATCTTCCTACCTCTAAGCTCTTTGTATTTGTCAATAGATTATTCGTAAATAATAAAGATTTTAGCTCCCAGCTAAGATATAAGATTATTATTATAAACGAATCTATTAAAGAGAATAACTTTATAATCTACGGCAATCTTATCTATTAAAGCTTAACTAAGAGCAAGCGCATTACCTAAAGCGTTCTAGCATCAGAGATATATAGAATGGTTAGCGGAGTTGATATAGTAATTGCAATTAGAACTACCCTAAAGATAATTATAGATTAACTCGAACTCCCTATTATCCCTATAATTGTATATACCGACTTATATTCCCTCTACGAGTGTTTAGTTAAGCTTGGTACCACAAAAGAGAAGCGCCTTATAATTAATATTATAGCACTTCGGCAATCCTATAAACGGCGAGAACTCTTTAAGATCTAATGGATTAATGGCCAAGACAACCTAGTAGATATAATGACGAAGGCAAACCCAAACAAGGCTCTAGAAACGTTTGTTAACACAAACACTCTATATATATGGGTTAAAGGTTGGGTTAAAAGGGAGTAGGAGCACAATAATCTATAGACCCTAATTCCAACCAGCTAATTAGGATTTTCCATCCCCGGGATAGAAAATCGCTATTGGCTCGCTTATAACTAGCGCCTTAGCGGCCCTAACACAATGACAGCGAGACTTATATTGCGATGGCAATAGTAAGTAAGGAGGATTGATATTTGTTACGCTAGCCAAGCAGTATTTGTATATAGATGGCAACCACAAAAGAAGAGTTACCAGTGTTGGGAATGAGGCAAGCGGTCGTTATATAACGCCGCGGCACTAGTGTAGCGAGGAGTCTTAAGCTCCTCGCCCTTCCTTATTCCAAATATATGAAGCTATTAACCAACATCACTGTAACCTACTTGAGTAGTTGTTATTGGTAAGTCACCCTATGTGACCAACACTATAATCTAAACAATTTAAACTTTTTATTAAGTGGGAAGGATATAAAACATAAACCTAGGAAACCTATAATTAAATTAAGGCTAATGCGCCTTCCCTAGTAAAAGAATTCTATAAGGACTATCCTTTGCGGCCTACTCTAGCTAAATGGACACGATATAAAGGTAAATAACTACCACCTAACACGAATACACGAAACTTAAATTTGAAAAGAACTTGAAATAAGTTATAATGTTTATAACGCGATTATGTGATACGTAAGATATTAAGGAACTTTAACCGGCGGTTAAAGTTATCTAATTGGTTAGATCTGCCTTGCCAAGACCGCCACCTAACGCGAAAATATAATACGCGATAAAATTATAAATTCTTAACCAAATTAAATTATTTTGAACCTTTGGCCAAAGGGGGGGTACTGTAACGGGACTAGCCTAGTTACAGTAGGAATGTCTTAGTAAAACACTTAACAAGATAAACTTAACGCTTTAACTGAATTCTGCCGAATTCTGCTAGCTTGATTGACTTCTGCCAAGTTCTACTAGATCAATCGAATTCTACCAAAGTCCGTCCGCGTGTGTATGTGCGTACGCATCGACCAAGACCCCTAACTATTTAATTACAAGATTCTCTAGTTATTCCCTTCTCTTCTTTACGCAACGTCTTGTTCTTTTGAAAAGCTATATACCCTTAGATTTAGATAGAATTTATATTGTTCCTTTAAATCTTCCCTAAAGCCTCTTCGCGCCCTTATAACAGCCTTTACTTATGGGGAGATTAACAATAAAGTTAATTAAAATATCCTTCCATCTTCGGTCTAGAACAGGTAGTGGCTTTAGAAAGCCATTATATATCTTATGCAAAGCTTTAGCTTGTCAATAGGTATAGCAGCTAGAGATATACTTTCGTATTATATTATATATATTTAGCTAGTAGTACTCCCGTTAAAATAGTTCTAGGGTTTTTCCTTGGCCTAAGTAGCCGGCTACTAGTAGGTTATATGCGTGTTTAAGAAGCTTAAGCTTAAGTTTATTATAATTAGGGATAACTAGGCGGTTCTAATAGTATAAGCGGTTTTTATAGGCTTCGTATTTGCTTAAAGAAATATTTTTAGAGTATCTAATGCCATTTTAAATTAGCTTAAGCGTCTCTTAGATAAATTTATTATTTAAATATTTATTAACTATAATCTATTTAATAGTTTGATCGGTTATTTTAAGGGCGTATACCATAAGATCTTTAGTAGGGGTTTAAATAGCTTAGGGTAAAGCAGGGTCTAATTACAGTAGGAGCGCGCTTTTTCTTAAGCTAGTGCGTCCTATAAACGTTAGGTTAGGGCATTAGGCTTCTAGCCTTAAACGCCTAGTTGGTATATAATTAAAAATTGGAATTAGGACAGATATTCTAACTAGTAGGCTTAATAGTGGCTTAGTTATTTTATGGTTATAAAGTACTATAGGTTCTTATAGTTGCTAAAAACTTTAATTAGGAATCCAGCTCCTTTTAGTTCTAGTTACCATTACTTAAAGCATCTAATAATAGCTAGTAATTCCTTATCATAGATCTTATAATTGCATTTAGCTAGGCTTAGTTATTTTAAGAAATAGGCTATAGGGTGCAATACTCCTTCCTTATTATATTAAGACAGAATACCTCTAGTAACGTAATTAGATAAGTTAGCTTTTATAACACTTATTTAGTCTGGGTTAAAGTGTTAGAGCATAGGTGCAGTAGTAAATATAACCTTTAAATAAGCAAAGGCCTTCTTACATTCCTTATTAAAGATAAAGGCTTTGTCCTTTTAGGTTAAGACTATAAGGGGTAAGACTAAGGCGGAGAAGTTATTAATAAACCGTTAGTAGAAGTTAGCGAAGCCTATAAAGGCCCTTACGTCCTTAACGTTCTTAGGTTCTTGCCAGTTTATAATTACTTTAACTTTCTTAGGGTCTATTTATATGCCATCTATAGAAATAATAAGTCTAAGGTATAGAACTTCCTATCGTAGGGTAACCGTCTAGGCGCGGACGGTCAGGGCGCTAGGCCCGAAACAGCCTAGCATACGCGAGGTCTTGGCGCCCAAGATAACTTCACTTTTAATTAACTACGTCGACCTTTAACACCCTATCGCTTAATTAATAAGCGAGTATCCAGTAAGCTAGAGCTTTATATTAGCTATATACGTCATATGCTAACTTATATACTAGATTTTCAATCCAACTGCTCTTATAGAGCATCCAACATACCTCCTAGGTAAGTGATTTTTCAAGTTATATAATTTTCATGTATTTTCAGAAAAAAAAGGCCTCTAGAACTATATTTTTGAATTTATAGAGATCTATTTTTTCTTTTCTCGGTTTTATATCATACTGCTCACCAGTTTCTTAGTTATTTTGACATATTAGCTTTAAATTAACGATTTAAAATTTTAAAAATTTTCAGGAAATTCGGTTCTTGGTTTTATATTATACCGCTTACTAATTTCTCGCTTATTCTGATATATTAGCTTTAAATTAACGTTTCGAATTTTTAAAACTTTTTAGGAAATTTGTTTCTCGGTTTTCTACCCTAGTAATTACTTAATTATCGGATTTTCTAACATCCCAGGCTTCCTTTCTTACTAGGAAGAATTATTTAATATATAGCCTATTGCTTTATTTACTAATATTTTTTCTCTTTATTTTTTATTTTTTCTTGTTTTTTCCAAGAATTATTTTAAATTTTGGGTATTAGATCTGCCAGTATTGCTGCAATTACTGCTGCCGAAAAGGCAGCATATAAAAAAAGATGGTTGTTAGGAAAGCCCTTAAAGGTATATTTTTTTTCTCGGTGGCTCTAAGAATATGCTAATTCTATTTAGGAGCAACAAGACAAAGATCTTAAGGAGAAGTTAAGGTAAGAAATATTACATTTTTTCTTAGTTTTTCTGACATTTTAGGGCTGGCTTCTGGGGGCACAAGGACGTAGATCCTAGATACTATACCTACCGCGTCTAGAATATAGTAAGTTTTTCTCTATTTTTTAGACAAAAAATAACTAATTTAATATTTTTTAGCGTATGCCTAAAAAGGCAATTAATGGTACTAAGGAACATAATATACTTCCTTACAGCTGTAACTATAAAGTATATTATTAAAAATTCCAATAATAGTAATATAATTTCTCACTTTACCTAGAAATCCATTCTGGAGCTCTAGTGCGCGAAGAAAGGGCTTTAGAAGGTGAGAAATCTAGTTTATTTCTTGTATATTTTAATAAAACTAACTGTTTTTAGGGAAATTCCAACCTTAATAAAAATAAGAGAATGCCCAAGGCCTACGGCAGACATAGATCTTGCCTTCTTTCCTTTTTTAATATTCTTTTTAGTACTTTCTCAGTTAATAAGGTATTCAATTCTCGTTTTTTTTAATATTTTTTATTTTTCAAGTAAAATTAACTAACTTCTCGGATTTTCTGATAAGATGCTTAATATTAACGGTGCACGCGTTGCTGCCTTAAAGAAGGGTTCAAAAATTAAGTCTAAGGGTAGTCTTCAACTAGGTACGTAAAATAGCTTATTTTTCTCAGAATTTACTAATAAATCTTGCTAGCTCCTTATAAACTTCCAGAAGATTCTAATTCCGATTAGTGGCTGGATATTCTTGGTTTTACCAAGAATATAGGGTTTTTTTATTATTTTGCTTAATTATATATTACTTTAGTTTATTTAAGGAGAACATCTTAGATTTTCCGAGATTTCTAGAGGATTTTCCTATATAATCTCCAAAATAGAGTTTCTTTCTTTGGCGTTGGAGGTTATCGAGAATTTTAATACCCCCTTTTATTTTCTCAGATATTCCAATAAACCTCTCTGGTTTATGGCACTTATATAGGATTATAGTGCCTAAGTAGTCTCTTAAAATTCAGAGAATTACTTAATAAAAAGTC
>Ga0307507_10002595_pt1 | contig 37332 bp, 10 predicted proteins | sample 7_EM_MG_FD_207223 | JGI IMG/M metagenome (GOLD analysis project Ga0307507, IMG submission 207223) | Populus trichocarpa ectomycorrhiza microbial communities from riparian zone in the Pacific Northwest, United States - 7_EM | ecosystem: Host-associated > Plants > Roots > Unclassified | place...
TGGGGGGGGCCCCCCTTTTGGGGGGGGGGGGGGGGGAAAGCGCCGGGTATATAGACTATTATAGTCTTAATAAGATTATAATTAAGAACTATTACCTACTACTACTAGTTAGTAAAATGCTAGATTAACTATCTAGGGCGAAGATCTTTACAAAGCTAGATCTATAAGACGCCTATTATAGGCTCCGCATTAAAGAAGGGGATAAGTAGAAGACCGCTTTTAAAACCTAATATGGCCACTTTAAGTATCTAGTAATGCCCTTTGGGCTAGCTAATGCGCCTATTGTAACGGGACTAGCCCAGTTACAGTAGGAATGTCTCGGTGAAACACTCGACAGATAAATTCCGACGCTTTAATTAAATTCTGCCAAAGTCAACCAAATTCCGCCAAATTCCGCTAACTCGATTAAATTCCACCAAATTCCACTAACGTAATAGAATTTGGTTGAAACCTGTTAAAATCCGCGTAGGCTTGTGCCTACGCGTCTGCTGCTAAGACCCTAAATATTTAGTTATACGTTTCCTATATTCCTTTCTCTTCCTTACGCAACATCTTGTACTCTGTAAGAGCTGTATACCCTTAGATTAGATAGAATTTATATTTATTCCTTTAAATCTTCACTAAAGCCTCTTCGCGCCCTTATATTACGTTGCGTTAAAATAACTACTATTAAAATGGTAAACAAACCCAAATCCCTTTTAATAACTATAAGTATTATAACCCTAGTTAGGGAATAGTTAACTATAATGCAACAGGCCTTTATAGACGCCTTAGCTTAACAGCGGGCTGCACTAAAAGCCTAGCACTAGTAATTAATAAAAGCACTCCGCAAAGAACTCTATAACATTAAGGTATTTACGCTATAGACCCTAATAGCAACACCTATAAATAAGATTAAAATAACGGTACCTAAACCTGACCCATTAAATATAAACACTAAACTAGTAATAGTAGCTTAACCTATATATATAACAAACTAAGTACCTATTATAAAATCTAAAAAGCTCCCTAATTCTCTAATATTTAATAAAAACTAAAATAACCTATATCCCTTTATAACCAAGCTCCGTCTTAAACTCTTAATAAACTACAATTAATACCCCACTAAAACTAGCAAGGTTAGCTATAGAATATCCCAATTAAGTAAAGACGCTGCTTAAACTATAGATCCATTCTTCTATAACGGCACTTTTATTAATTTTAAAACCTTTATCTCTCTACTAAAACAAACATATAATAACGCCAGCTGTAAATATATAGCTATTACTAAACTTAAAAACCTATAATAATGGAACCAAGACTTTACTAGCTTCTTTTTAGAATTTTTAGGTCTTATTAGCGAGCTAGATTAGAATAAAGCTGCTAGAGTCGCTACCCTTTAACAAGCTATTTTAGATAAAATTAGAGCCTAGTTAGTAGGTAGGAAACTACTAAAAAACCTATCTAAATTTGCTATAATATATTAATGAATTAATAAGAACCTTTAATATAATAAACAGACTTATTCTCTAAAGTTAACTATACCTTACGTTTAAGACTTTACAAAACTGGTATATGCTTTAAGGCGCGATCCTTCTCCAAGACCTAAAAGCCCTATATATAACCCTATAGACCTTAATGCCGCTCAATTCTATACATCCTTAGGAACTAACAAATAAAGAACTCGAGCCATAAATAGAGAATGCTTTAAATATAGTAAAAAAGGATATATTTAAAAGCATTACCAAACTCACCCCTTTAAAAAGGTCCGCCGTAGTTCTCCCTATTCCCTAAATTATACCCATTCCTTAAGTTATACTTATTCCTTAAATTATACCCACTCTATAAATCGTACTTAAACGCCATAAAGCATCTCGCCCTTAGTTAATTTGGAAAACGAATTATCTTAAGGCCAAGTCGCGCCTTAAAATAAAAGATGGAAGAGTATAAGTATCTAGGCTTTTCTAGCGCTAATACACAACATAACTCCCTTAATGTACTTGGCGAAATTTAAATACTTAAAAAATAGAAGGGAGTATAAATCCTTATAAATAGCGGAGCTACTAGTATGGGCTTTATTAATACAAACTATACAAAAACTTAACGCCTAAATTTAAAGAAACTTAATAAGCCCTAAGCCCTATAAGCCTTTAATAGCAAACCCTTAATATATAGCAAAATAATGTACTACGCCCTAGTAAAAATGTGGATAGGTAAATACCTTATACATATATCCCTGTTTATAACACCCTTAAAGCAATATAAAGTTATACTTAGACATAGATGGCTAAAACAATACAACCCTTTAATTAGCTGGGTTAAAGAAATACTAAAGTTCCATATAACTTACTGCCGAAGTTATTACTTAAAAAACCATTTACCCTATAAATATATACACAACTATTTAAATTTAATATAATATAAATTACCCTTACCATAAACCTTAAGCAAATATAATAAATCTATAACTGCTAATTATAGTAAAGAATATAAAGATATTACGTTAAAACCTCTTAAAATCCGTATAATATAGGCCGCGTTTTTTATCTTATTAGCAAAAAGACAAGATTATGAAATCTTTACTATAACTATAAAAGATATTAAGAAAGTACTAAAACTAAAATAGTATCCCGATTTTTAACCTTTTATACCCAAAGAGTACTATAACCTAATTAATAAGTTTAAGAAACAATTTATAAACCAACTAGCCCCACATTAAGAGAAGTACGATTTTAAGATAGAACTTAAGTCTAGTATAATACTAAAGTTCGGTCCGCTATACGGCGTATTACAAGAAGAACTATTTATAATGTAATAATACCTTAATAAGCATCTAGAAAAAGGATTTATTCGCCTTAATTAATCTCTATTTGCCTTACCCATGCTATTTATTAAAAAGCTAGGAGGAGGCTTAAGATTCTATATTAATTATTAAGCTTTAAACGTAATTACGATTTAAAACTAATATCTAATTCCCTTAATTTAAGAGACGCTTAACTAATTAGTAAAGGCATAGTACTTTATAAAGCTTAACATAATTACTACCTTTAATAAAATTCATATACATAAAGGAGATAAGAAGTATATAGCTTTTTATATATAATAGGGACTCTTTAAATACCTAGTAATGCCGTTTAGCATAAAGAACAGTCCTAGTACGTTTTAGCAATACGTTAATAATATACTTCGTAAATTCCTTAATATATTTATTACTGCGTATATTAACGATATCTTAATCTACTTGTCCTTGCTTTCTAAATATTAAAAATACATTAGAATGGTTCTTAAACGCTTATAAAACGCGGGCTTATAATACAATATTAAGAAATGCAAGTTCCACGCGTCTAAGGTTATATACTTAGGCTTAATTATATCCCGCAATAGAATTAAAATAGACCCTAAGAAAGTCGCTGCAATTATAAACTAGAAAAGCCCTAGCAATATATAGAATATTTAAGGATTTCTAGAATTTGTAAATTCCTATTAACAATTTATTAACCACTTCTTAGAAATTACTTAGCTGTTAGTAAACTTAATAAAGAAGAATATAAAATTTAAATAAACCACTAGATGTGAACGAGCTTTTAATAACTTAAAATATTACTTTACAACTACTCCAATTCTTACTTACTTTAACCCTAACCTTAAATATATTATTAAAACGGACTTATTAGATTATGTGCTAGGGGGAGTGTTATTGTAATATAATAAGAATGGCGAACTATGTCTAGTAGCCTTTCTCTCCCGGAAACTCGCCCCTGCCAAATTAAACTATAAGATATATAATAAGGAACTACTTGCAATCGTTAAATGCTTTAAACAATGGCGTCCTAAGCTTAAAGAATTATTGTTCCCAATACATGTATTAACAAATCATAAGAATCTATAGTACTTTATAACTATAAAGTAATTAATGCAGCGCCAAATTCATTAGGCCGAATACCTCTTATGATTTAACTTTAAGATTATATATTAACTAGGTAAACTTAATTAAAAGCCTAATACGTTAATATAATAATTATAGAACTTACCTATAAACGCTTTAGATAAACGGATTACAAATTAATTACGGATCTTACTACCCCCTAAACATTTTAAAAAACTACATCCTATATTTCTAAATACGGAACTTAATAGAAATAAATTAGAAGTTAATAAATGGGAAATAGAAATTAATAAGCTAATGGAATACAAATATAAGAACAATGCATAGATAGTAAATATAATAAAGGCAATCCGAACTGGAAAACAATAGTATAAGGATATTACACTCGCTAAATGCGAAATCCGAAACAATTGATTGTACTATTAACAGAAGATAGTAGTCCCGAATTCCAAACCTTTACAATTTAAGTGTCCATATCACTCCGGTGATACGTATCGCTATTGCAATAGTATTGGGGTAACTGGTTAATTGATTAATACTTATTAATTCTCCTATTCTATAGGTAGAATTTGGTGGATTTCCTAAGCTTACTTAGCTTACGTAACTAACCCAATTAGTTACAGACAACCTCATTCAGACACTGGGAGTATTTAGTTTTTAATGGTGCTTAAGTACGCCTCCTGCTAAATTCTGCTAAGTTCTGTTAGGTCCTATTAAGTTCTGCTAAATTCTGCCATATTTTACCAAATTCTATTAAGTTCTACTAAATTCCGCTATATTCTACCAAATTCCATTAAGTTCTGCCAAATTCTGCCATATTCCGCTTAGATTCTACCGAATTCTACTAGGTGGTTAAAGTAACTAATCACAATTTTCCATCCCCGGGATGGAAAATTGTTATTAGCTTGCTTAGTACTAGCGCCTTAACAGCTGGCCTTGCATCTTCACGCTCTTTATTCCTGCTTTAACATCTTCTCCTCTCTCTACCCACTTAGTAACTTGTAGCTTAATTATATTCATATTAATTAGGTCCTTTAACGCCTAGCAAGGCTTTAATTTTATTATAGCGTCTGTAGGGTTACTACCCCTATTAATCTATTTAATCTCTACTATCTCTCTTCTCTTATATTGTCCCGAGTTTAACTAAGCAGTTATATAGAGATTTTAAATCGGTATAAAGGATAAGCGGTAGTTATTTAAGTTATAGGATCTTCTGAATAGTTGCTTTAATTGTAGCTCCGGTATTAAATCCGTGGGCTATTTTATATAATTTAGATGCCAAGATACTTTATATAACTTGCTTATATTTAATAGATAACCAGTAGAGGATATTAGCCTTATTATTTTTATCTGTAAGTGTAATAACAAAGCCAATTTAGGATAAGAGGTTATAGTTATTGGTAAAGGATAAGTCTATAAAGATTATTAATTTAAGGGAGTCTTTACTAGTATTAAGTTATACAAAACAGAGCCCTCTTAAGGGGTTATTAATCTGCTACTGTAGCCGCTTATTAAGCTGCTTCGCGTGTTCCTCCTTTGGATTAATAACTTATGCTGTAAATAAGAGGTTAAAGGCAGCTTCTAGTTAACAGACTGTGGCAATATAGGCTCCTCTTGCTCTCCAAGCAACGTACTAGTCCTTTAGTGTAACTACCTTACAGACTTCCCCTCTGGAGCTAGTTAGGTCTATAGCCTTTATAGTAACCAACTTTAGGTTCTGGCATTAACGTTCTTAAGTAAGGGCTATTAAATCCTTATCTTGCTTAATATGGCCTCCATTAAACTTAATTAGGGTATTTAGTATAAGCTTCTCTCTCTCTTTTACTAGGAACTTTGCCTCCTAAAGTCTAACTTCTTTAGCCTTTATAAAGGTTTTATTAGTAAGGAATAGTGTATTATTAGTCTGTAATCCTATAATTCTAAAGCTGTTGCTGTTTATGTATAATAAGTAGGGGTTATATATTAACTAGTTCATCTATAGTTTGTTAAGGTGGTAATGGTAGTATATATTAAACTAATAGTTGCCAGCTTCCGGGACACTATAGAGTAGTTTAATAACTCTTAGAATTGATCTATCTTTTAGTTTAAGTTCTGGTAGTAGGTGTATGAAGAAGTCTCTATTTAGGTAGGTACTGGACTATATATAAGCTTATAAGATATCACGCAGGTATAGAGAAGCTGGTCTTCTTTTATTTCCTTATAGGGTTGCTATAAGTGCTAGGATAATTCTCTGGCTAATACGTTAAATAGTTTGTGATTATATTAAGACCAGATCTTTGCTATAGTTATTATAGGCTTATATAACTAGTCTAGACTTTTTAAAGGCCTTATCTGTTCCAGCGTTCTTAATCTTATTAATAAATTGGGAGTTAAAGATTCTGACTCCTTTTAGGACGTCTGCTATATTAGTGAACTTAAAGACGCCTTTCTTAAGTAAACTATTTATCTCCTTGCGTTGAGACTCTGTGAATAACGGTAAGGTATACTTAGAGGTTATAGTATCTGGTTTTGTTAGGCTGTTATTAATGAATATTAATATATCTGCGATGTTTTGCTGCGACTTTGTCGGTGGTTGTTATGTCTGTTTTAATCTTTGGGGGGGTATAGTAGCTGCTAGTTCCTTGGTTAGTTCCTTAGTTAGTTCCTTATTTAGTTCCTTAGTTAGTTCCTTAATTAGTTCCTTAGTTAGTTCCTTAATTAGTTCCTTAGTTAGTTCTTTAGTTAGTTCCTTAGTTAGTTCTTCTAGTTTAGGTTGTAGGTATAGTTTTACTACTATGGTCCTAAAGTTAGTAGGTCCACTAGGGAGCTATATCTTATATATCTCTCCGTTAATTCTAAGTAGCTTAAATAGGCCAGTCCATCTGCTGCTTTGTCTAGTATTGCCTTTACGTTATATAAGTACATCTAAGTTAAGCGGGGGGTTATAAATTGTAGTAATAGATGGACTGTTTTATTAGTTTAGTATATTATTAACTTGCTTCTTTACCCTAATCTTTACAATCTCCTCTATTGTCTTCTTTATAGCTACCGCTTACTATATAATGGAGGGTGCTAGTAGGTCAAGTTCGCCTATTTAAGAGTAGGCACTAAAGATAAGTAGTGTTAGGACTAGGCCATCTAGGCCAGCTATATTATTGGTGGCTTTTACTACTATTTATAGAGCTAGTTTTTTTTTAATTCCTAAGTTCTATAGTTCCTCTATGATTATCTAGTATACTCGGCATAGTATTAGATAAGCTCTTTCTACCATTTTAATAGACTAATGAGCTTCTATTAGGACGCTCTTAGTTAATATGGCTATTGCCATAGCATGCTGTTAAAACTCCTTGCTTATAAAGTTCTTCCCAGCATTATAGGTAATATAGTTAGGTGGTCCAATATAGGTGTTAATCTAGCATAGTTATAGGATATCCCATATATATTTTGCGGAGATGTTGTATAGCTATCTTACGGCTTGAAATCTGGTAGCTTTATTAATTACGTAGAGAATAGGACTCCTGTTAATATATATAATATTAATAAAAATAGAATAGTTAAAATTGGAATCTTAGTCTTTTTATAGTGTAAACTTAAACTATTTAGGAGATTTGCTGTGTTTCTAGCAGTGAGAATAATACTTAGTAAGATAGTTAATAACCTGCTTATCAATATTATTGTGGCCAGAGCATTCTAATACTTTATGCAGCTTATCTGCCAATAGGTGTCTAAAGTAACAGTAGAGTTGGCGGAGTTTAGTAGTAGTTAGGTAGTAAGGGTTTTAATTAAATAAGTAGGTTATAAATAACTGTAGTGACTCTTCCTATAATAAGAAAGGGTAACTAGGACGTTCTTAAGGTTATTATAGTAGACCTTTAGTACGTCCATATCTGCGAGACATAGTAGAAAAGGTGTGTTAGCCTTTATAATATGGAACTTAATATTGCCAACTAGTGTGTTAACTATAATAGAGCTAATAGAAGAGGTAGAACTAATGCTGAACTATACATTAATAGTACTAGCCTTTAAAGTATTAATAACGGTATTATGGGTCTTCCTGTATGCGAGGTATTATCTATAGCCAGCTGTTAATCTCTTTAAGGCTCCTATGTTGATTATTACTCCATAGAACTTATTAGAGGTATATTAGCTAGTAGTAACGTAGGTAAATAGATCTAAGTTATTGTGGTAAGCAATTAGATTAGTGCCGGTAATTATGTAGGTAAAGGATTAGTCTGCTAAGTTAGTTACAGTATTAATAGCTCCTTTGTGCTATATCGTTCTAAAAGAGGTAAGGAATAATTTAGTCTATTCCTAAGTTGGAGATAGTAGTAATAACTTAATATTAATTATAAGAGCTTTTATTGCGTTATTGGTAGATTCTAAGTTAAGTTTATTATTGTAATCTATTCCCTTATACTTAGTGATATATTACTTGGCGTGCCTGTTAAAGTGGCAGTTAAGTCTGTTTTTAAACTTCTTCCTTAATTTATTGCGTTCTTCTCTTAAATGTTTAGATAACTAGCAGCCTTCCTTATAATAAACAAAGCAGCGCTTCTTTAATAATGCATATTAGTTGGATAAAGATGGTTATATTCTATAAGGTAATTAGGGATGTTGTCTATAGTAGCAGCGGTTAGTAAAGAAGGCTTAGGGGTTCTTACTATTTAACTTTTTAAATATTATAATAGAGGATTGTAAGTTGTTAATTAGACTAGTTAGGCTATTAGAAGGTTTAAAGCAGGTATATTAGCACGCTAGTAACTCTTAGTAGGCGTTAATAAGCTTATTATAAAGGAACTTGTCTGTGTATAAATTTGGGTTAAGGCCATACTAGAGGTGTTTTAGTTCTTTAATAAGTAACTGTAGGTAGTCTAAGGTTAACTTTCTAGTATTCTTACTCTTGCCTATTATGGACTTTAGGGTTATCATGTTCCACCGCCTTAGTATACTACGTCTATACTTAGGTCCCTTAAAGTAGTTACGTGTGGCATTACAGATTTAGTTAAATAAAAGGGTTAGGGTGACGTTCTTAAGGTTAGTATAATAGTGGTCAAGTGCTAGACCGCGTAGCATTGTAGGGTAGGCTTTAACCTTGGCTTCTTAGGGTATGTTAGCTCTGCTATAGAGGTTATGGAAGATGGTAAGTTTAAAGTTAAAGTTATTATCTTCTCCGCTGTACTTGTTATCTTCCGTATATATCTTTACGAGGTTTATTAGCTCCTTACTAAAACTCTAGGTTTAACTCTATCTCCTAGGTGGTTCTGGTTATAGGGTTAAGTTAATATAGTTAGGCTCTTATTATAGGGGTGGTGTAGGGGTAGGTTAGGGTGTAGTGGGTGGTATTGTGAGTAAGATAAGGTTTATGGTTAGTGAGATTAAGATTGGGGTTTTAATAGTACTGGTACTGGCGAAGTTGTTCTTAAGAAGGTAGTTAATTCGTCCTAAGGTAAACTTTCCTCTAGTTACTATATGCTCCTTAATCTTAGGCTTAGTCTATTTTATAGGGTTTTCTTCTTATAAAGTATTAAATAGCGATTTAGGGACTGTAGTATTCCTATGCTTCTTTATCTATACGCCATTGGTCTGTAGGAACGTTCGGAGCTTTTAGATACCAATTTGGTTGCAATCCTTAAAGATTTGTATTATAAAGTTTTGGAAATCTTCCTTATAGACCTCCCATAGTTCATTATCCTTAAGGTTGTACGCTTTATATTTTAGGATCTTAAACTTCACAAATTCATCAATATCCTTTGTGGTGGTTTTATTGGACTATAGGTTGATGCCTTTAAGCCATTTCTCCTGTCCTGCGTTAACTTATGCCCTAATGTCTGACATATTAATTATTGTCTTATTGGGTTCTGACTGAAAACGCATAATAGACGCAAACTAAGGGCCTATTAAAAGGGTTAGTTCCTTAAGTACCTAACGTGTTTAAAATGCGTGATGGACGCGAACCAAGGGCCCATTAGATAGGGGTCGGTTCTTTAAGTACCTAAAGGCTGTGTATGAAAAATTAAGGGCCTATTAGATAGGGGTTGACTTTTTAAGTACATATTAACTAATGCTCCTTAACGTGATCTGGGTAGTATAAAATGCGTAATGGACGCGAACCAAGGGCCTATTAAAAGGGGTTGGTTCCTTAAATACCTAAGGGCCGTATATGAAAAATCAAGGGCCTATTAGATAGGAGTTGACTTTTCAAATATACGTTAACTGATGCTCCTTAGCAGGCGAGATTGGTAGAGGCCTTTAGTAGGGACTAATCAAGCTTGTCTCTCTTTATAGATAATACGTCTCCTGATCTATGATTACTGATTAGTATCTGTATTACTTCTGGTGATATGTATCTATAACAGAACCTTGTAGTAAGAACTACGGTGGGTCCTATTATTGGGCTGGGTATATAGATATAAATAGGTTAACAACGTAATAACAACTGGTAGAGTGGTTGCCTAATAGATTAACTTTAATTATATTCTAAGATTTACTATAAAGAGAGAACTATCTGGGTAGGGACTGTGGTCCTTTAAATACATAACCATACGCCTAAGAAATCCCTTCGCTCTGTAAGGTATGTGTGCTCTATCTACTCCATTACGGATTATACAGATTATATAGATTATATAGATTATATTATGTGACCTTGGCTACTATTCCTTGTTATATAGTTCTACTAGATCTATCCTAGACCGTACCTATATTAACCAACTAACTTCCGCCGACTCCTCTCTAAGTAGTTATAATATTGTACTTAAGCTGTCCATAATACTATCTCCCTCCTCTTTATCTTCGTCCTTAAAGATTTCTAATATCTCTAAGTTGTCTACTAGAGGTATAATATCCGTTTAATTAATCTAGTTAATATCCTTACTTATTATACCTAAAGCATTTTCTTCTTCTTTTATAGCTCGTCGGTCTTATACCATTACTATAATACTGTCTCTTAGTAAGATAATAACGTCTCCGTGTTCTCGTTGTGCAAAAGAGGGGTTAGTCTATATTGCGCTAGCAAGTCCTACTGCTTAATAACCGTCCTCTTGCTTGGAGTGTACTAAAGCAAATATTTAATCGTCTTGCGACGTTCGCTCTATCTCTAACGCTAAGTATACGCGTCCTATAACTCTTAATAGTCTTCGGGTTCCCTAAGTAACTTATTATAGGGTCTTATATTTAATTTGCCGCTAAGAAGCTTAATAATGAACTCTTGGTCGCTCTAGCAGAGCTCTGTTATTCTTATGTTATAGAATGAGAGGCCGCCAACGCTCAACAGCGAGCGCTTAACTCTCGTCTGGCTACTTCCACTTAATTACTCCGCCTTAAAAAGGTTTATAAGAAGGTTCGTTTTAAGGAGTAGAAACTTGTTTAATAGGGTCTGTCTAAGCTAGGTAATAAGAGAGTAGCGTCTCTAGAGAAGGAAACAACTCTAAGTAGCGTAGTAGCTGCTCCTCTTAAGTTCCCCTTAGGTAACTCGTCCTTTAGCAATCCCTTTTTAATACTCCCTAACCTGCTTTCTTTTAATACTCCTATACCTTTCCCATAGCGTTCTTTAGGTTACTTAGTAGTTCCTAAGTAGTCTTACTGTAGCCTATCTACTTTACTTTATACCATATTTTATTATCTACGTCCTTATAACTAATAATCTTTAAAACTTGCTATTCGTCTTCTTCTTACCCTCTATACATATCTGCTTTATAGACTAGTAGCTTAACATTCCTATATACTGGCTCTAGCATTGCGACATACTATACAGGGTAAATTCTCATTTTAGCTAGTAGGTTTAGTTTATATATAACTAATAAAATTCCTTATACAATTTCAAAAGGTCCTAATCTAACATAGTCCAACTTCTTACTTAGTTATTAACTCTTAAAATTTTTATATAGTAGCTACACTTTATCTCCCTCCTTAAGATCTGGTCCCTCAGATCTCTTAGCACCGTAGTACCTTTTTATTTATTCTTATACTAGTTTAGCTGTTTCCTTAAAGTCTACATAAAGATTTATTAAAGTCTCCATTCTTTACTTAGCTATACTACTTATTTTCTTTACTTAACGTGGCGATAATAATAATCTTAGCTTATACCCGTAATTCGCCTTAAATAGTAATGTTCTTATTCCTTCTTATAGTGTTATATTATATATAAACTATATAACTAGTAGTAACAATACCTAATTATTTTATGCGTAATTAATATAGTGCTTTAGATACTGTTCTAGTGTCTAGTTTAATCTTTCTATTTGTCCGTCCGTTTGCGGATAATACACTATTAAGGTTACTGCGCGAACTCCTTGTTCTGCCAAGAATACCTCCTAGAATACTATTATAAATCTCGGATATCTATCTAATATAATCTTGCTTAGTGCCCTATATCTTATAAACACTTCCTTAATATAGATTCTAGCAACATCTTCTACTAATATTTCTTCTGTATATGCTATAAAGTACCCCCACTTTGTAAGCTTATCCACTATTACTAAAATCGCATTATAATCTTGTCCTATAATAGGATCTTTTAACTTTGGTAACTTAATAATAAAGTCCTATAATATAACTTCCTATAGTCTTTCTGGTATCTTAACAGGTTATAGCCCTCCGTACGGCTTATACCTTGTTGGTTTGTTTCTTTAGCAATCTAGATATTCTCTTATAACTTATCTTACTAGTCCCTAGATTCCTTAAATAATATACTCCTCTTAAAGTCTTAACACTAAGCCTATAGCTCCATTATGTCCTTAAGTTAGTCCCTTATAGAATAACTTAACAAACTCTTTTATAATGGACCTTAAAACATAGGTTACTTCTCTATTCTTATACTATTCCGCGTCTAGATCCTCCGCCTATACTTCTTAGATCTTCTATATCTAATCACTCTCTAGTAATTCGTAGACGTGACTTTCCCTAGTTGCTGTAATCTTCGGATAATTATACCTAATTAATCCGTCTTAATCCTTTCGCAACAAAGCCCCTAACGGCTTTTCGTTATTTTATAGTTTAGCTTTTCTGCTTAAAGCGTCTGCTCGTGCATTATCTATACCCTTAGTATGCTAAATTTCGAAATAGTATTCCGTAAGCATTTCCGCCTATTTAACCTATCTTTAGTTAAGTTCCTTTGTCGTTAGGAATCCTATAAGGGTCTTATAGTCCGTCTTAACTATAAATGGTTTCTCTATACCTTGCAAGAATACTCTCTATTTCTTTAACGCTATAACTATACCTAACAACTCCTTATTATAGATATTATAGTTTAGTTCTAGTAGTGTTATCTTCTAACTATAATACGCTACTAGATACCATGCGTCCTAATGCTTTTATAGCAAATATACTTCTAGTGCGAAGTCTAATATATCTATCTTAACAACCGTCTCTAGTTTTGGTTAGTAGATCTTAAGGATTGGTTCCTAGGTAAACAACTCCTTAAGTTCCTTAAATAACTTCTTTTACTCTATTCCCTATACCTATAGTTCCTCTTTCTTTATCAATTATATAAACAGCTTAATACTCTTCAACCACTGCGCTATAAACCTCCTATAGTAGTTGCAAAACCCTAGGAACAACCTTAACTGTATAACGTTCTCTAGTTCTTGCTAACTTACTATAGCTTCAACTTTCTTTGGGTCCATACTAATTCTTCCTAGTTTAATAATAAATCCTACAAAATTGGTCCTCCTTATAAAGAACTCGCATTTCTTAACAGCTACTAATATCTGTTCTTCTTATAGTCTTTTTAAGACCCATTTAACGTGTTTTTTATATTCTTTCTTACTCTCTAAGTAGATAATAATATCGTTGAGGTATACTATAATAAACTTATTAAGGTGTTCTCCTAATACGCTATTAATTCATTTCTAGAACGTTACTAGTGCGTTTGTAAGCCTAAACTGTATAACTAACAGCTTATATAGTCCTTCTTTTAACCTAAAGGCTGCCTTCCATTTATTACCTTCCTTAATCCTAATCTGATGGTACGCCTACCTTAGATCTATCTTTATAAAGATCTTTACATTACCTATCCTGTCTTAGATCTCGCTAATTAAGGGTAAAGGATACCTATCCTTTCTAGTAATGCTGTTTAACTGTCTATAGTCTATATATATCTTAAGTTTTCCATTTTTCTTTAGGATAAACAGTACTAGATATCCCGCTAATAACTGTAATAGTCTAATATATCCCTTTTATAAGTTCTCCTAGATAAACTCCTTAAGTGCTACTAACTTAGTTTTAGTAAGCTTATAGATTAGAAAGAACCTTAGACTTATTCCTTTTTCTAACTCTATCTTATAGTCCCATGCTATATACTCTAACAGCTTTTCACTTTCTAGTAACTATAACTTTTTGCTATACTTATAGTATCTCTTTAGTATATAACTTAAGCCTTACTTAGTCTCTTTATATATCGCTCCAACTTAATACCATACTAACTTGGTTTACTATTATATCTTATATCATTAAGTATCTCTAATATTAACCTAACCTATAACCTAATTAATCTTTAGATTATATTCCTATAATTAAGGCATTTCTAGTATCGCCTTGTCTTTTCCTAACGGTAAGATATTAAAAGACATTCCAACTAGTTTCCCTTTAATAGTTAACTAAATAGGTCCTATTTTAAGATTAATAATACCTCCTCTATAGGCTATTTAATCTCCTAAAATTATTATAAGTAGATATAGGTGTTCCTTTTGTCTATATAGTAACCCCATTCTTTCTACTACTGCTAGTAATATATAGTTTCTTATTGCCCTACTATCTATTAACGCTTTAAAATGCTAATCTTGCTACTTAACTTATAAGTTTAGATATTGTCCTAGAACTCCTTTAAGGGTCTAAAGCTCTACTACTAGTTCCCTCTGGTTCTATAGGCCTCCCCTTTTTCTAACTATTAGCTATTAGATCTTATTTATACTTAGTCTACTTTTAGCCAATACTTAGTTTATTTCTTTTCCTCTATATGCTATAGATAAGTATTCTCTAGGCAGTCTTACCACTATTATCCATCTAAGCATTCTTCTATAAGGAATCTTCCGGGTTAAAGTATTAGGTCCCTTTAACTTTATACTTCTACTAGGTGCTATCTATATATATACTTAGCGTCTTTAAACCGTTTTTCTTCTAGTGTCTAATATATCCTTACTAGGTATTTCTGGTTTTTATCTTTTAGTGCCCTATGCATATTATATATATTATCTATACAAGCTATCCACAATAACATATAATGCGCTAGGTAACTTAGGTTAACCCTTAGCTTATCTTTATCCTTAAGTTTAAACCTATACCTAGTTAACCTAACTACTAGTATTTCTACTGCGGGTATTAAGATTTATCGCTTACTTCTCTAGTCCCTAGATCCCTTTTCTAGGTTCCTTAACATTATAATTAATACTCCTTTAATATAACTTATGTGTTTTTCCATAATAGGTTAGTCTTAGACAACTTTTTTATCTAGCTATATATAAAAGTCTTTCTATTTATTGTTGTGTTATTACCTATACTACTTTCCGTACAACTGGTTTAGTGTATATAGTCTATCTATAAGAAAGTACCTTATTATTGCTACGTTATAACATCCTTTAGTATATTTTTCTTTAAACCTAACTAGAATATCTAGATCCTTTTCTTATTCCAGTTTATCCAACCACTTTACTCTAGGTGTCCCTACACTAGGCCTATTAGTAACTCTTTATATAGGTGCTCTATCCCTTATATAACCTAGCATAGCTAACCTCTTATCTAGCTTTTACTCTTACTATGCAATAATTCTTTATCTAAACTTATCTATAGTTTCTTATTTTCTGCGTCTTATAGCTAGATCCTTAAAGTCGTCTTACTTCTTAATCTTAGTATTAACTTTTTAATCTTTAGGCTGAACACTATATTTACCTAGAATTACTATAGTCCTTATTTGTTTTTTAAAATCTTAGCTTTCTAATAATATTCTTACTTATTCCCTAAACTTATAGTTCTTAAACTTACGTGTTACGGAGTGAGCACAAGCGATAATAATATATAGCGAAGTAGATATTATTAAGCTATGTATATAAACTGTGTGATGAAGTTAAGACGTTGCGTAAGGAAAGAAGGTAAGGAAACGGGGGGAAAGGGGTATATATCGTTAACTTGGTTGCTTGGTTAACACGTGCATAGGGCGGAATAGGCTTTGGGTTATAGTCCTAGCGGATCTTGGCAGAATGTGGTGGAATATGGTAGAGGATGGCAAATTGCCGTAGATTACCGTTACGTGATGGCAAATTGCCGTAAATTGCCGTCACGTAATGGCAAATTGCCTTAGATTGCCGTTATGTGTCTTAATTAACTAAGTCGTTAACATAGAGGTCGAGACGGTGGAAACAGGTAGATATATATAAGGTATTACGGAGGTGTCCTATAATAGTACCCCCCCTTTAAACTCGAGCTTCTGCGAGATGGGGCTATAGTAGTTCTGGGTAGAGTTCGTAAAAGTCTTCTACGGCTTATATAAGTTCTACGGAGTCGATAGGTTCCTATAAGGGTTTAATAAAGCCTCTCCACTTCGTGAGGTATATATACTGGCGTTTCCATTTGTCGTACTTAATGTCGTCAATTCTTTTAATAAAGTACTCATCCTCACTATCCACCTTAACTGGTGGGGGAGGGTCCTAGATCTATCTAGGCAGGGCGTCCAATACAGGGGCAGTAGGGTAGAGGACTAACGTATAGAATACGGGGTGGATTTTAACCATATTAGGGAGCTTCAGTTAGTAGGCATAATGAAAGACAACTTTTTCAACCTTATAAGGGCCGGCGTTCTTCTAATTAAGTTTCTTAGTAGGTCGTTTCGTGTTCAGATTTCTTGCGTCTAGCCAGACAAAGTTACTAATTTGGTAAGCTAGTGCTAGGGTTCGGTTCTTATTTGCTGCGGCTTTATAGACAGACTAAGCCCATATTATTTCGTTAGTAAGGAACTCCTATAGTTCTTCTATCTTCTTTACAAATTCATTTGCTTCTATAACTTGTAAGGCCTAATAAGCTAGACAAGGAATATTACTAAAGGGTTTAAAACCCATTCGCGGGTGCTAGCCGTAATTAGCTAGAAATGGGGAGACCTTTATGGTTTCTAAGACAGAGTTATTTGCGGTAAACTTGGTAAATGCAAGCTAGTCCATCCAGTCGTCCTGCAGATACGACGTGTATATCCGAATATACTGTTCCATTATAGCATTTGCATATTCCGTTTGACCATCCGTTTCTGGGTAATATACCATAGACAACAGTGCTTTAATGCGGAGTTAGGTAGTTAGTTCTTTCCAAAACACTAAAATAAACTGGCGGCCTTTATTAGAGATAATCATTTCAAGGAGTCTATAGAGTTTCTATACATAATCTAGAAACAGTTGGGCAATAGTAGGTGCTAATATATTAGGGCAGGCAATTAAGTGTCTTATCTTAAATAGTTAGTCTATAACTACCATAATATTTATATAACCTTTACTTTTAGGGAGATCAATAACGAAGTTAATTAAGATGTCCTTCTATCTTTAGTCCGGAACAGGCAGTGGCTTTAAAAAGCCATTGTACGTCTTATACAAAGCTTTGGCTTGTCGGCAGGTATGGCAGCTAGAGACGTACCTTTATGTCATATTATATATATTTGGCCAGTAGTACTCCCATTGAAGTAGTTCTAGGGTTTTTCCTTAGCCTGGGTGGCCGGCTACTAGTAGGTCATATACGTGTTTAAGGAGCTTAAGCTTAAGCTCATCGTAATTAGGGATAACTAGGCGGTTCTAGTAGTACAAGCGGTCTCTGTGAACTTCATATTTACTTAAAGAGATCTTTTTGGAGCGTCTAACGCCATCTTAAATTAGCTTAAGTGTCTCTTAGATAAACTCGTTGTTTGGGTATTTATTAATTATAATCTATTCAATCAATTAATTAGTTATTTTAAGGATGTGTACCGTAAGGTCTTTAGCTAGGGGATTAAATAATTCGGGATAAAGTAGGGTTTAATTGCGGTAGGCGCGCGCTTCTTCCTATACTGTTATATCTTGTAAACGTTGAGTTAGGGCATTAGGTTTTTAACCTTAAACGCCTAGGTGGTATGTGATTAAAAATTGGAAATAAGACAGATATTCTAACTAGCGGGCTTAATAATAACTTAGCTATTTCGTGGTTGTGAAGTACTGTAGATTCTTATAGTTGCTAAAGACCTTAATTAGAAATCCAGCGCCTTCTAGTTTGGGTTACCATTGTTTAAAATATCTAATAATGGCTAATAATTCTTTATTGTAGATCTCGTAGTTATATTTAGCTGGACTTAGTCGTTTTAAGAAGTATACTATAGGGTACAGTACCCCTTCTTTATTATACTAAGACAGAATGCCTCCAGTAACATAGTTAGATAAGTCAGCTTCTATAACACTCTTTTAGTTTGTGTCAAAGTGTTAAAGTATAGGTGCGGTAGTAAATATAACTTTTAGATAGGTAAAGGCCTTCTTACATTCCTTGTCGAAGATAAAGGCTTTGTCCTTTTGGGTTAGAGCTATAAGAGGTAAAACTAGGGCAAAGAAGTTATTGATAAACCATTAATAGAAATTAGCAAATCCTATAAAGGCTCTTACATCCTTAATGTTCTTGGGTTCTTGCCAGTTTATAATTACTTTAATCTTCTTTGGGTCCATTTATATGCCGTTTATAGAGATAATAAGTCCAAGGTATAGAACTTCCGTTTTATAGAATTTATATTTATCTATATCTAATTATAGTCTAGCTCCATATAGGGCTTTTAAGATAAGGTTAACGTGTTTCTTATATTTAGCTAGGTTATTGCTGTATACCAGGATGTTGTTGATATAAGCAGTATAGAAAACATCCAGGTAAGGTTATAAGGTATTATTTACAAAGTGTTGGAATAAACTTGGGGCATTTATAAGGCTAAATGGCGTCACTAAGTATTTAAATAGTCCGTATCTAGTACGGAATGCGGTAAGCCATTTATCTCCTTTTATAATACAGAGGCGGTTAAATGCGTGGATAAGGTTAAGTTTCGTATAGTAATGAGCCTTACTTAATCGGTTTAGTGTCTCTTAAATTAATGGGAGTGGGTACTAATTCCTAATGGTAATAGCGTTAAGAGCTTAGTAGTTTACATAGAAGTATAGACCACTGCTAGGTTTCTTAATAAAGATTATAGGTGTAGCTATAGGCGAAGAGCTTGCTCTAATAAATTCTTTACTTAGGTGTTCGTCCAAGTACTTCCGCAACACTTGGAGTTTGTTTTAGGACATTCTATATAAGGGTCTAAATCCTGGCTGTTTTCCTTCTTTGAGTACGATCTTATGGTTGTATAGTCGGTGTTCTACTAGCTTATCGGCTTCCTTTTATGAAAATACTTCTAGGTTGTTATGGTGGCATACTAGTACTTTTATAGCAGGGTTGGTGTGTTTCTTTAGTGCTAAGGCCTTTTTAATATCGGCCATTGTAATAGTAAAGATTGTATATTTAGGTTTCTTGGTAAGTTATGCTAATAGGGTAGCTCTAATTATATAAATATCTAAGGTGTTAAGCGAGCTTAGATTGTCCTTAGTTTCTTATATAGTTTCTTATTTAGGTTTGAGCTTAGTGTTAGGTACAGAGTTAGTGTTAGATTTAGGTTTAGGTTCTTTAAGTATCCTTTTTATAGTAGAATACTAGTTCTTCTGGTACTTTTATATATTAAGCTTAAGCTTCTACTTAGTTTGGGGTATAGCAGTTAGAGTTAGTTTGTGTGGTCTAGTATAATTTCCGGGTTCTTAGTGGATGTCGGTGGAAATCTTATATTGGTGGAATTCTGTGGAATTCTTAGGTAGGTGGAATTAGGTGGACTTTTTAGGTATAGGGTGGATATTGGTAGAAATTTTAGACTGGTAGATCTTAGTAGATTTTCTAGATTTTGGTTTAGGGTCTAAGCAGTAAGTTATAAGACACTTCTGCTTATAATAGGAGGCGGTAAATAGAAGCTTAAGGTTGTTCTAATTAATAGTTACCTTATATAGCTTTATTTAGGGTTGTCTAAGGATTACTAAGTAACCTAGAGTGGTAATAAAAAGCTTAATTAGTTCTTTGTGGTTTAGGTATTAAAGTCTTAGGAATACTATATAGGTAATATAGCCTAAGATAGTGCGTTTACTATTAAATCCAAATACGTTAATATGCCGGTTAAGGGGGGTTAGAGTAAAACTATTATCTTATATAAAGATCTTATTAATAAATCCTATGCTACTAGCTCCTGTATTAATTAGGACTTAAGCATTAACCTATTAATCATTCTACCGAAGACGATAGTTAATAGTTATGCTGTAATCCTAAGAGTTAGAGTTTATAATATCTAAAGCATTTAACAAGATCCTAAGGCAGCGCCATTCTAGAGAGCGACTTAGCTCTAAAACCTTCCTTTTAGAGGCAATTAGGGTGGAGTTCTTATAGTGTATCGGTTATAGCTTCGTCCTTATAAGTAGTGCTTACTGGATGCGGGGCTGGAACTAGGTGGAGATTGGGGACGGTAACTAGAGGATTAATGCGGTAAACGGCTGCTAGTATTAGCCGTTCGTAATTCACGTTAGGGCATAGGGACGGAGCAGTAGTTAGAGAAGTAGGAGCTACTTTTACACTTAAAATAGAGGCCTAGCTTAGTACATTATTCTTATTTAAAGGACCCTAGTGGGGCGTATCCTAGGGTTCCAGTGTTAATATCCATGGCGTTAGGGTGCTTAGGCTAAGACAATAACTTAATAGACATTCGTGGGTTTGTTATATTATATTAAGGAGCAGACTTTAGTGTTAGGCGTAGTATATTATTGTATTGTTTATTAATAATGTTTATGTAGGCGTTAAGAGCTCCTAGTAGGTCTACACCTATCAGGGAGGTTTTTAGTTTGGGGCTTAGGGATTTAATAAGGCTGTTAATTAGTATAGAGTTATTCCAGCCTATTTCTTTTACGTAACAGTTAAATTTGGAGAAGTATACTAGGAAGCTTTTTATTTCTTAAGTTATATAGTTTATCTTTCTCTGAGTAGTAGCTTAGCGGTTCGGGTTACCATATATGGCTTTAAGAAGTATAATTAGGCTTAATACTAAGTTTAATTAAAGAGGTTTAATAAGGTTAGCTATATCTCCTCCTAATCAACTTAGGGCGTAGCAGAGTCGGTTAGCTTTAGTTAGGTAGCGGTTAACATTACTAGTTAGCTTATTTTTAAGCCGGCTTAGAAATAATTGGAGTTCTTATTATTTACTAGTAAATATCGGAGGGTCTAGTAGTTGTTCAGATTGTTGCGGTGCAGTAGTTGGTTTAGGGTAAGTAACTACTATAGGTTTAGGGCTCTCGTTCCGCGTGTTTATCTCTAGAAATAGTGTTTAGTCTTAAGGCCCTAATATAGGCATCTTAAGGGTGTGGATTTTTTCTTAGAGGTCTTTAATTAATTGCCAGTGTCATGCTTCTTATTCGGCTTATTATTAAGTTAAAGTGGCTTAGTTCTGTGCAAGGGCGTCTATAAAGGACTTCTATATTTCTGCTAATTGTTCTTGGAGTGTGGACATAATGCCAACGGCTATTATAGGGGCTTTAGGGTCGTTCTATATTTTGGAGGGTGGTATATAGGGTTAACGCAATATAGTATTACGGAGTAAGCATAAGCGATAATAATATATAGCGAAGTAGATATTATTAAGCTATATATATAAACTATGTAATAAAGTCAAGACGTTGTGTAAGGAAAGAAGGTAAGGAAATGGGAGGAAAGGGGTATATATCGTTAACTTAGTTGCTTAGTTAACACGTACATGGAGCGGAATAGGCTTTGGGTTATAGTCCTAGTGGATCTTAGCGGAATGTGGTGGAATATAGTGGAGGATAGCAAATTGCCTCAGATTGCCGTCATATGTCTTAATTGACTGAGTCGTTAACATGGAGGTCGAGACGGTGGAAACAGGTGGACATGTGTAAGGTGTCACGGAGGTGTCCCATGACATTACGTCCTATACTTATTTGTTTGTTACTAAACTAAGTTACTACTCTTTCCCATCGGTTTTTGTTTGTTATAGGTTTTTAAGCTATTCTTGTCGCGTTCTATAAGTCTAGAGCTTTTCTTATCTCTTTATAAGAATCTTAAACCTATGGCCTTTTACCTTTTATAAGTGGTAAGCTAGCACTAGCAGTTATCTACTTACTTAATCGTCTCTAGATATTACTCCTTCCATCTTATAAAGTAATAGATGCCGTATCTAACGGTGTTATAATACCCATTACTAATCCGCGTTCCATAGTGGTTTTAGTCTCTACTTTTATTATATTACTAAGGTATAAATACTCCCAGTTAGCCTTATTTTCTTCCTTATTACTATTAATTAATAAGTACTCTAACTCTATTATTATTATTACTAATCCTTATCTATATATTACTTTAATATCTTAATCTAGCTTATAGAGTTAATCTTATTCTTTGTCTAACTCTCTAGTTTCTTTAAGCCTTTTTAACTCTAGCTCTTACAGCTAATAGCTTGCGCTATACTTAGCGTCTTTATAAATTTAGCATGCGTTATTATAACAAAACATAAAGTATTTAATTAAACACTCCTTGGTCCTACGCAACATCCCTATATCTATATTATTATACTCTAATAACCTAATGCCCTTTACCGTATAATTACTCTAACCACCTCTATAGTCTCTGGTAAAATAACCTTATTTTCCGCAATTTATGCAAGCTCTATCTTTAAACCATTTTTCTTATTATAGAGTCCGCCTAAACATCTTTTACTATTAAGATCCCTAGTTTAGCCTCTACTCCCTAGTCCTATATTTACTTAATTCTTAACCTTTAGGTTTCTATAGTTTCTTTATCCATCTCTTAGATTCTTTGGTACCGCTTAGGTCCATTGGCTCTACGCTATTCTATAGTTTTTAGCTCTATGTTTATTAATGCGTGCTTTACGCCTTATATAACTATAAAACTCTATCTTACTCTTTTTTAGCTTGTTCCCTTTAATAGATCCTATTATTAATCTTTATTAACTAATCTATTAAGTCTTATAGACTTTCCGCATCTTCTATTAGGATAATTACGTCCTAGACTTTAGCCTTAAGTCCCTATTTATACTGTGCTATAAGCGCCTTATTATTCTACTTAACCTGCATTATAAGTATTTAAAACTATATTATATACTTAATTGCTAAAGAACATTATACTAAGTTTTAAAGCTTCCGTTCTGCTATAGTTAATACTTCCAGGTCTCTAAATATCTATATTAGTCTTTCTGCGAACCCATTCTAACTAGTAAATATAAATTATACGTCTTAGTTAGTAGTTGTTATACCGCTAACTTATATTTCTATAAGATAAGGTTTAAACCATTCTAGTACTCTTTCTATTAAGAACAATCCTGCATACGCTACTTAATCTATAAGTGTTGCCAACTTTACTCCTTCTTATATGACCTTAAAGTGCATTTATATAAGGAATCCTTTAAGTTTTAACCTTTCTCCTAAGAATTGTTTAATTAATGGTAACTTAACCTTTGCTACTCTAATTCCATTAATATATTCCTTAAGTATCCTATTATTATCTAATAAGCAATTAACTATTTCCTATAACTAACCTCTTATAACTACTTATAAGTCCGTATCTGCTATACTAGTATCTCCTAATCCTAAGGTAGTTGTTGCCGTTAATAGCATCGCGACTAGTGCTTTAGGTGGCATATTATTCGACTTTATTTAATACTATAACCTTAGTAGTAAATATATAACAGAACCTTATAGCAAAAACTACAGTAGGTCCTGTTATTAGGCTGGGTATATAGATATAAATAGGTTAATAACGTAATAACAACTAGTAGAGTGGTTGCCTAACAGATTAACTCTAATTATATTCTAAGATTTACTACAAAGAGAGAACTATCTAGGTAGGGACTGTGGTCCTTTAAATACACAACTATATGCCTAAGAAATCCCTTCGCTCTGTAAGGTACATATACTCTATCTACTCCATCACAGATTACACAGATTACACAGATTACACAGATTACACAGATTATATTATGTGACCTCGGCTACTATTCCTCGTTATATGGTTCCACCGGATCCCTCCTAGACCATGCCTGTATTAACCAACTAGCTTCCGCCGACTCCTCTCCAAGTAGTCGTAACATCATACTTAAGCTGTCCGTAACAGTATCGCTATTACAATAGTATTGGGGTAACTGGTTAATTGATTGATGCTTATTGATTCTCCTATTCTATAGGTGGAATTTGGTGGATTTCCTAAGCTCGCTTAGCTTATATAACTAACCCAATTAATTACAGACAACCTCGTTCAGACATTAAGATACTTGAATTTGTATATGACTTCCCTATAGTAGGATATCCTAGCCGTGCAAAGACTTATAAGATCGTTTAATAAGTATATTACTGGCCTATAATGCACGACTATGTATAAAAATATGTTTGAGCATATAGGATGTACGTGTGTGGAAAACCTTCTTATATAAAGAAGCAAGGAGTACTTTAACCGCTACTAATGTGACGGTTCGGCTGACTGCACGACGTCGTTACACTAAAATATAAGCAAGACGGATCAAGGTTGTTCCAACGCTGACGACGTACGTAGTCGCCTGCTGTACCCTTTGCTAGCTCCTTATCTTAGTTTATTTATAATATAGCCCCTTATTGCTGCTTAATCTATCGGATTGCTTCCATGGGATCGCTAGCCGTGATATTAAACTAAGATCAACCTCATCTGACCTATAGAGGCGACATAATACTAGGTTTAACGGTCAAACGCGTAGCCAGATAGAGAGCTGGTCTACTACTATGACTACCAACCAACCCACCTTCCAAAAGCCCTGCAATGGTGCAGGCAACTACGACAGCGATTGAGCAGCTGAAAGAAGAGACTGCGGCAACTAGATTAGAAGGATTATCCCAATTATAAATTTAGATAAAAGGAGATACTATGGCGAAAAAGAGCGCATTAAGACCGAGCGCGCTGGAGATAGCTACTAACTTAACCCTAGCAGACCGCGAGGAACCTGTAGATTCAACACTCAAGCTACCAGAGCTCCAACCGTACTATGGCGAGACAGAGCTTTTAGATAATATAAAGAGCAAATGGGACCGTCTTATAACACAATCATTGGACACCGAAGACCCTATATACTTTAAGATGGAGACTAAGAGAGAGTATACAGCCGTAACCACCTAAAGTCTATCTGAGATACCTGTAACCGAACTTATAAAGGAGCTAAGACTCCAGGGAATACAAAGAAAGGCGATAGAACAGCAGATCGCTATACTATGGCGTCTTACTAATAACCACGCGCATAAAGCTCTTAATACGAAAGAGGAGGCCTAGGCGAAGATAGTGGAGCTTAAGGAGCACCTAGACAATAGGACAGACGAGCTCCGCGAGGCTAATTGGAAGATATTAAGGATAGGCCGCAAGGTTACTATATAAGCCCTAGATTAGGAAGACAGTGAGTAAAAAAGCACACCGTTACAAACGATATAAGAAGGGACACCACTCTCTTAGACGAGCAGTAGTATGGGCTTAGGACGTACAGCAAAGTTTCTAGACCCACCTACGTTTATAGATGGGAAAGAACCTACCTATTGGGCCTGGAGTGGCTATATACGAAACAAGCTTCGATCTAATGCAGACTGGTTCTACCGAGACGACCTGGATTAGGAAGAAGATGCAAAGGTGGCATATATTAAGACACGCGTAGGTGGCAAAGCTTATGACCACCTCTTACCCTACTTAGAGGTAGAGCGCAATATGGAACACAACCCTACCAATAAGGAGGTACTTAAGTTCTTAGAGAATGTCTTTAAGGACCTAGATTGTTGGATTAAAGCTTAGCAGGAACTTAAGAGCCTAAAGATACTATATCTAAGTGACTTTAACGATTTCCAATCTAACTTTATACGACTGGCAAATGTCTCTAGGATGCCACAAAATCAGTGGAAAGAGGAGCTTTATAATAAGCTTTATGACAGCCTACGCGTTTAAATGGAAGTTAAGGTAGCCAATAAAGGCTGCAGCTTTAACGCCTATTGTAAGACTGCTTAATAGTACGCCTAAGGGCTGAAGTAGTTAGGCAAGGAACGGAATGACCATTAAGTAGTCTAAGCTAAGAGAGCTCCTAGTAAAGACGCTAAAGAAACCAAGAGTCTCCTACTTAAACGGTTTTTAACCCTAGTACTAGCTGTGAAGACAACAGCTACCTGCTTTAACTATAGTAAGCAAGGACACTATTCCGGGGACTGCCCTATGCTAAAGAAGACAGAAGCCAAGGCAATTAATTAAAGTGAGGAGTATAAAATAGCTACTGACTTAGTGGAGTTGGAAAACAAATAGCTCTAGGCGAAGTCTCTTGCCTAGAGCAAATTGGAGCAATCTATACAGCCCCTATGCGGCTTAAGGAGATCTTAGGAGGCACGGCCCTTATAATACAATATAGAATCGCGTTAGGAGGTGTAGCTCTTAATATAATAAGCCTACTTAATTCGGGTGTAGGTGGCGAGGCCTTTATATACTATAAGCTGCGGCTAATTATTAAGTAACGATTATAACCAAAGTTCTATAAGATTAAGGGACGAGGAGTTGCTATATTTGGGTATAATAACTAGCAGACAGACACGATTAGATAGCTCTTTAGGGCTAACCTAGTTATAGACGGCTGGCGAGTCCCTACATAGTTCCTATTCTGTAATACCAGACGCCACGACTTTTTTATTAGCCGTAAGTGGCTTGAGAAGACTGGGGCCCTAATTAACTGCAAGTACTATACCTTAGTATAGCCAACTGAGAGAAACTACCATAGTAGGCAGGACGTAATTATACTAAGAAAAGAGCTCTTACCCCCACTAATTAACGAGGATTACTAGAAGGATGCAGATTGAAGAGACGTACTACTAGATTAAGAGCCTATGCCTACCCCTTAACGTATTTTTAAGCGTATGGCTATGACTAGAGAACCTTAAGAAGAGAGGCGCCCTACTAAAAGCAAATTAGAGCGAACTAAACGGGCCCTATACGACTATAAGCATACCTGGAAGATTGATACCTAAGATATAATTAGGAAGATAAAGGATCAGCTTTACCTAAGACTAGCTTTATTATTAAAGCTAAGAGTAAAGCAGCCTTCGCCTATTACAGATATTGGAGCAGTGGATATTATAGTAGTGGATATTGCGCTACTTAAGGCTAGGAGCTTCTTATGCGGAACAAAGCGTAAGGGCGTAGTAATCGGATCTACTAGCCTCTACGAGATAGAACGGCTGATAGAGGATAGAAAGGGGCAGAACGCCCTACCTAATGATAAGGAAGAACTTCGTTGGCTTATCTACGAGAAGCTACTATAGCCCTATTAAGGATACGCTAACGGTTTCTCAAAAGCTACCTCTGATATGCTACCACTGTATCGCGAAGGGGTGGACCATGATATTGTTCTTAAAGGCAGCAGCAGTGATCTAGCCCCTAGCCCGCTATATAATATGTCGTTAGAACAGCTAGAGCTAGTTAAGGTCTACCTACAGGAACACCTATATAAGGGATTTATAGTGCCGAGCGATGTACCCTTTATAGCCCCGGTTCTATTTGCCAAGAAGCCTAAAGGGGGGTGGCGATTCTATGTTAACTTTTGAAAACTTAATGCGATTACTAAGAAGGACTGTTACCCGCTACTACTGATTAAGGAGACGTTAATGAGGCTGTTAAGGGCTAAAATCTTTACTAAGCTAGATGTTTAATAGGCTTTCTACCGTATATAGCTAAAGGAAGAGGTAGAGGACCTGACTACCTTCTATATAAGGTACGGATTGTATAAGTACCGCGTCCTACCCTTTGGACTATGTAACGGCCCCGCATCCTTCTAGAGATTTATTAACGGCATTCTCTTTAACTACTTGGACGACTTCTGTATAGCCTATATAGACGACATCCTAATCTACTCAGACGACCTATTAGAGCACGAGATTTATGTCAAGAAGGTCCTATAGAGGCTTTAAAAGGCAGGCCTACAAGCGGATATCAGAAAGAGTGAGTTTAATATACCAGAATAAAGTTCCTAGGCTTTATTATTGGGACTGATGGAATCTCTATAGATCCTAACAAGCTATCTATAGTAAGGAATTAGTAGCCCCCTACTTCTGTTAAAGGGGTGCGGTCCTTTCTAGGGTTTTATAACTTCTACCAAGCCCTCTTAAAAAACTATGGCTGTATTATACAACCGCTTACTAAGCTTATGCAGAAGGAAGTATGGCACCCGCTAGGGAAAAAAGAGCTTAAGGCCTTTAAGCAAGCTAAGGCCCTTATGCTATTAGGCAGCGTAGTAAAGCACTACTCGCCGTTTTGAGACACCCGTATGGAAACTGATGTAAGTGATGGAGTAGTAGCTAGGGTGCTTAACTAGCTTTAAGACAATAGGACCTGGAAGCCAGTAGCCTTCTTCTTAAAGACAATGAGCCCTAAGGAGATGCGATACGAGATCTACGATAAAGAGATGCTGGCGGTAATAAGAGGTTTATAAAAATGGCGAGGTCACCTTATTAGCCTTTAGCGTACCCCCTTTACGGCAGTTACAGACTATTGAGCCCTTAAGTACTTTATAACTAAAAGACTACTGAATCCATAATAAGCCCGCTAGGTAGACCTACTTGCTGATTTCTATATGCGGATTATGTATAGGCCAGGCACGGCAAATATAGTGGCCGATACCCTATTATGTAAACAGGAGGACCTAAAGACGCAGAAGGAGAAGGACGTAGCTGTATATACCATATGCTTAGTCAACCCCGCCCTTATAATTGCTATATTAGATGCAACCTTAAAGGACCTCTTAGCTGCAGTAAATTATAAACGGGAACTGTATAAGCTGATTAATTAGATTCTCTAGGCTAACTGAACTAGTAAATCGCTAGTAGGACTATATTAGCTGGCTAGGTAAGAATGGAAGGGTTAAAAGCTCTAAGATAGATTACTTACCCACTTTAGCAAGCTAATAGTCCCTAATATTAACTGCCTCCGTACCTACCTTATTGTAGAGGTACACTTCTGTTAAGTAACTACTTACCCAGGCAAGAGCAAGATAAGGAAATTGGTAGCAGACTAATACTATTGGCTAGGATTACCCTTAAACTGCGATACCTACGTAAGCAACTATAGGACGTGTAGGAGGACCTATATACCTTGTAATAAGACCCCTGGCTTACTGCATCCCTTACTAATTAGTAAACGCTGCTGGCAGTATATCTTTTTTGATTTTAAGTCCTTCCTAATAGATAGGAAGGGCTTTAACAACGTCTTTATAGTTGTTAATTGGCTAGGTAAAAGAGCCTTCTCGCTACCCTGCTATAAGACAGCTACTGCGGCTGACATAGTAAACTTGTACTACTAATATATCTAGCGTATATACGGCCTTCTAGAGACAGTGATATTAGACTAAGGACCCCAATTTATTTTAGTCTTTATAGACGAGCTATATAAGCTAACCGACATTAGGTAAAAGCTCTCTATAGCTAGTTACCCGCAAACTAATAGTAATACGGAGGTGCTAAACTAGTATATAGACCAATGCTTGAGGCCCTTTATCGACCATTACTAGAACAATTGGTCGGAGCTCCTCCCCTATATGGACTTTATATAGGTAATCTTACCGCATAAATCTACAGGCTTTGCACCGTATAAATTAGAACTAGGATTTAAGCCAAGGCTCTACTTTAACTGGGAGGAATGTATACAAGCAACCCTAACACCCTATAAGAAACTAACACGATAGGAAGCTTAAGCTTTTGCATATAGGAACTGGGAAGTAGTTAAATAGGCAAGGGCTAATCTAGCTAGGACCTAAGAGCGACAGGTAAAATAAGCTAATAAGCATTATTGCAAACCAGATTTTGTGGTAGGCGATTAGGTATATATTACTAGGAAGGGATGGGCTACCAACCAACCAAGCGTTAAATTGGATAGGCAACTTGTAGGGCCCTATAGGATTTTGGGTATAGAAGGATACTTATACGTTGTTGACCTACCTCTGTATATGAAGATGTTAAACGTCTTCCACGCCGACCGACTATGGAAGGATATAGATAACCCCCTGCTAGGCTAGAATAGAGAGCTAGAGGAGCCAGTCCTAATTAACGGCGAGCTGGAGTATGAAGTTAATAAGGTTCTTGCTAGTAGGGTCTACCGCGGAAGGTTATAATATAAGGTTAGCTGGGTAGGCTATAACCTAGATAACACCTGGTATAACGCAGACGGCTTTATCAGCGCTCCCTATAAGCTTAAGGCGTTCCATGATAAGAGACCCTATAACGCTAGCCCACCTGTATGGCTGCCACAATGGCTAGAGGCGTATATTAGGGGTGAAGATTTAGAGCCCTTAGAGGAGGATAATAAGGCGGAAAAGGACGGAAAGAAGAGGAGGATAAGGAGGGCCTAATTACAAAGATTGAGGACGATCTTCCTGACTTGGAGGGGGGTAATGTGACGGTTCGGCTGACTGCACGACGTCGTTACACTAAAATATAAGCAAGACGGATCAAGGTTGTTCCAACGCCGACGACATACGTGGTTGCCTGCTGTACCCTTTGCTAGCTCCTTATCTTAGTTTATTTATAATATAGCCCCTTATTGCTGCTTGATCTATCGGATCGCTTCTATAGGATCGCTAGCCGTGATAACTAATCCCAATACAAAGATAGCGCGATATTTTAATTAACTTTGTAGTTAACTTGCCTAGTAGTAATAGGTTTACGAATATTATAGTAGTAGTTAACCGTCTTATAAAAATGCGACATATAATTTCTATGGACTTAATTAATGCGATATTAGTAGCTAAATGTTTTATTAAGCATGTCTTTAAGCTACATAGACTTCCTAATACGATAATATCTAACCGTAGAATCTAGTTCGTTTTAGACTTCTAGTAAGCTCTATATAAACAATTAAGCATTTAAATATAACTCTTAACTATATTTTATCTAGAGATAAATAGTTAAACTAAAATTGCAAACGCGATTATAGAATAATACTTATAAATATACTACTCCTACCTGTAAGACAACTAGGAAAAATAGCTAGTTTTAGCTAAGTTTACTGCAAATAATATAATAAATATATTAATAGGCGTAACGCTGTTCTACGCGACTTACGGATAAGACCCTTAACTTAGATTTAAACTATAACCCAAAATTAATATAACAGGACCCACAATTAAACGGATCCAGTTAATTAACATATATAACTTCGCTAATTAAATAAAGCAGTTAACGGAACTATTATAAAGTTAATTAATATACGCTTAAACGTTATAGGAATGGCATGCGAATAAAGGATAAGCTCCTATATAGGACTTTAAGGAAGGTAATATAGCCTACCTAAATACACAAAACCTGAAGACTTAACGGCCCTTAAAGAAACTTAATTGGAAGTTTGCGGGCCTATACCAAATTAAGAAGAAACTAAGCCTATACGCCTATAAGCTTAAACTGCCAACTAAGATAAAAATACACCTAATGTTTTACGTAAGCTTGTTGTAACCTTTAAAAGACAATCCTATAACTCGCAAAGTACTACTACTACCTCCTATAATTATTAACAATGGTAACGGTTCTTACTTTATTAACTTAATTAATAATATACAATAGAAAATATAATCTAAACGATTTAAACTTCTTATTAAGTGGAAAGGATATAAAATATAAACCTAGGAAACCTATAAACAGATTAAGGCCGACGCGCCTTCCCTAGTAAAAGAATTCTATAAAGACTATCCTTCGCGGCCTACTCTGGCTAGATAAATATAATATAAAGGTAAATAACTGCCACCTAATATAAAGACATAAAACATAATAGTAGGAAACTTAAAATTAAAAAGAACTTAAAATACATCACAACATGTATAATTACAGCACCTATCGTACCAACCGCGTGCCTACGCGTTCGGTACGCCAGGTACGCGTTTACGCGTTCGGTGCACCAACCACTTGCTTACGCGTCTGGTGCACTTATGAAGCACTGACTAATTAGGGGGAGGACGCATCAGTATATAGACCACGTAGTCTGCTTTATACAATCGACAGTCACCATCCAAACAAGCATATGATACTACATGTATTTCGTGCCCGTGGATACGACTCACTCGTGTTATTAAGTTAGTACGAACACAACACTTATAACGCGATAAGTTATAAATTCTCAACTAATTTAAATTGTTTTGGACCTTTGGCTAAAGGAGGGGGTACTATAATAGAACTAGCCCAGTTACAGTAGAAATGTCTTAGTAAAACACTTAATAGATAAATTCTAACGCTTTAATTAAATTCTACCAAAGTTAACTAAATTCCGCTAAAATCCGCCGACTTAATTAAATTCCACTAAATTCCACTAATATAATGGAATTTGGTCGAAACCTATTAAAATCCGCGTAGGCTTATGCCTACGCGTCTGCTACCAAGACCCCAAATATTTAGTTACACATTTTCTATGTTCCTTTCTCTTCCTTATGCAACGTCTTGTACTCTGCAAGAGCTATATACCCTTAGATTAGATAGAATTAATATTTATTCCTTCAAATCTTCCCTAAAGCCTCTTTGCGCCCTTACACCTATAACATTCCAATTGTATATTTATAGAGCCTTAGGGGGACTAGTTAACCGCATATATATTATCTATCTAGATAACATTCTAATCTACTTAGAAGATAAGGATTAGCATAAGCAATATATCCACAAAGTGCTAGAACGCTTAGATAGTTGGGGGCTCTACGCCAAGGCGTTAAAGTATATCTTTAACACTAAGAAGGTTAAGTTCCTGGGTTACATTATAACGCCTATAGGCGCAGTTATAGACCTAGTATAGGTGTAGATAATTTAAGAGTGGCCAAAGCTAGAGAGCTACTGGGATATATAAGTGTTTCTAGGCTTTGCCAATTTCTATAGGCGCTTTATCTATAACTACTTAAATATTGCCCAATACCTATTTAACCACATTGCTAAAGCTTTTTAAAACCCAGCCTAAGAAGTAAAAAGCTTAAAGGTAAAAAGGAAAAAAACTAAAAAGGGACTAACTAAATAGTACAAACTATAGATATAGCCTGGAAAGGTATAGGAAGCCTTTTAGGAACTATATATAAAGTTTATAGAAGCTCTATTACTATAGTACTTTAACCTAGATTAGCCACTAATAATAGTTACTAATATATTAAATTTTGCCCTTGCTGGTATCCTACTGCAACCTAATAGGCATTTAGACGCTACCTAGCTCTACTAGAGACCAGTAGTATTCTATAACAGAAAACTCTAGGGACCTAAAGTTAGGTATTATACCCACAATAAGGAACTGCTAGCTATAGTTAACTACTTTAAACAGTGGCGATACTACCTTAAGCACGCAAGCTATACCACTCATATACTCTCAGATTATCACAATTTACGCTACTTTATAACTATAAAGAAGCTTATACCTTAACAGGCTAGATAGGCAGAGGAGCTTATATAATTTATTATTATTATTATTCATTGCTTAACGTCCGATTCGGATCCCTGTTGGGCCCACGCGGACTACTCCTTATATACATATAGGGAGAAAACTCTATTTAAGAAAACCCCGTGATCCGTCTCCCCGCCTTTTAGGGCTCGCTTGCGAGTCGCCTATAAGTCACTAGTAGTGCTCTACTACCTTACTTTTTAACCTCCTTGGGAACCACTACTGCCGTAATAAACCTACGGACGCGCTAGTATTATATACTGTACTCTACTCCTATAGAGTTATTAGGGGGCGCCTGTTACTCACCCCTTTGCCTTCTATTGCTATTTCCTTTACAACCTAGAACTGGTCTAGCACATTTTAGCCAATAAGCCACCGGGTAGCCGCCTTAAGGCCTTTCTGTATTGAGAGCAGTATATTATAGTTTTCTATGCCAGCTGCTAAGAGCATTGCTTCTTGGCCAGTGCGTAAGGGGCATAACAATATTACGTGTTTTGGTATCTATCTTGGCCAGCCACATTCGCACCTTAGGCTACCTACTAGAACACCCACCCAGTAAAGCCAATCTTTTAGTCCTATTATTCCTGTCCTTAAGAGTGTTGCTATTGTATTTTCTGCCTTTATTAGGCCCTCTTAGAGCCCTTAGGTATTTACCCCCTATAGCGTTACCTATACTATGGCTTGGGTTCCCCTTGCCTAAGTCTACCTCTATACCTTTAACTCCTATTCGTCTTTCTAGCGTCGGTCCAACCAGTATTGTGTTGCGGTAGATGGTTTTCCAGTACTCTTTTATGCTCTACTTTGGCTCCTTTCTCTCCCTTACTATTGTCTTTGCTGGCCTCTTACGCGTCTCCCTTCCTCCTCTATATAGGCCTAGGCCCTAGCGCCGCACCATTCTTCTTCTACTTTCTCTACCTGTTTTCCTAATATATCTTCCCTACTTTAGGGTTGTTGGTTCCTTCTCCTACAGGCAGGTAGTTATATAGTAGAGTTTAATATGCCTGCTTATCCAGGCCTCTACCCCAGTTTTCTAGTATTTAGTCCCAGTTACCTAGGCCTAAAGGCCTAGGGGGCTTTCCATAAGCAGTTGGCTGCCACTACTAATTAACAGGGGGTTTTACTATTCTTTTAGATATCTTATAATGGGGTTAACCCAAGTACTAGACCGCCCCCTAGCGGTCTATATAAGAATCTCCTCCCAGAGTTAGTATACTTTTGTACGGCTTAGGAGCCTTCTATAGCCTCTAGTTTTACGCCTTTCTTTATTATTTCCGCTAGTATAGGCATAAGCTGCCGCTTCTAGGGGTTATAACTCCCTTCTTATATGCCTACTGGCGTAATCCTATAAGGGCGTCGTAGCTGCATCCTATAATATAGAAGCCTTGGGTACCTTCTATAGTTAAGGCCTAGACCAAAAGCCTCCCCTACCTAAGTAACTTCTATTTGCTCCTTAAGCATACCTTACTAGCGTACCGCCCTAGAGGCAAACGGTTCCGTCTATTAGTATACTAACACGCGCATCCATTCTCTTAAGCCATATAGTAGTCTCTCTAGCCAGGACGTAATCCTACCTGCCTACTAGGTGCACTAAGGGTTAGGGCCTAGCTAAGGGGTAAGGTCCTTAGAGCCAGTAGTAGCTACTACACACTACGCCCCGCGGGAGGCTAGTAGTAATATAGGGGCGTAACACCCTATACTGCTACTAGTTCCCGTTTCGCGTTGCCTATAAGAGTCTCCTTATAATAGGCCGACGGTGTCTTGTAGGAGAGGGGCCATAGAGACACTAGGTCCTATACCAGATAACCTACTCTCCCCTCTCCTACTAACCAAGCTTGTGTCCCCCCCTTTTATAAGCTAGCCTATGTCTCTAACTGTTAAGTCCTTATCCAACTGGCCTATGTTTCCCCTATAGCCTCCCCCATATATATGCATTAGGTTGCGAGCACCACGCCTATTAAGACCCTCCTATAAGTCGCCTTATGCATATACGCATCAGGTTACGTACACTACGCCTATTAAGACCCTCCTGTAAGTCGCCTATAAGTCAACTATAGGTCAACTGTAAGTTAACTATAAGTTAAACGCTATAGGGCCGTTAAAGCTGGCCTATGTTTCTGCTGCCTAGAGCTTTACCTATATTTCCACCTTATTAAGCCGTCTGGTCGCCATCGCGTCGCCATTACATCGCTATCGCTGTACTAGGTCGCGCGTACTACGCCTATTAAGACCCTCTTCTAAGTCACCTAAGTATACCGGATACCAGATAGGCCCTTATAGAGGGGCCTTAATAAGTTCTCTAGGCAGGGCCTTAACAAGTTCTTCGCGGTGGCCTCAGGGCCTTAACAAGTTTCATACAAAGTATCTATAATATATTAACCTTAACAAGTTCTTATAAAAGGAGGATCCCTACGCCCTTATCACGTATACTTCGCGATCTTAGAGCTAGTGCAAGCCTAAGGGTATCCTGTTATACACCTAGGACGCGTCCACGTTGACTAGCTAAATAAGGCCAGTTTTGGGCCTGGCTGCGAGCCAGGTAGTTATATATCAGGCGGTTTTCATATCCCAGTTTCCCTTGCTAGGCCTCCCTAGATGGTAGAACAAGAGCTCTAAGCGGAGGCAGTAAGGCTCCTGGTGTTGTTGAGGGCGATACTTTGTACGCGTCGCGGGCCCATCACTATAGAGTCAAACAACAGCGCTGCACGCGCTGCGACGGCTCTCTACCATCGCCTCTGCACTTGGCCATTAATAGGAATAGGATTCCAGATAATGTTTCCACCCACAGCGATATAGACGCGTGCAGTAGGGCTTCGCGGGCAAGCTTATATAATTTAATTTTAAGATTAAATATAAGCTAGGGGAAAATAATCCTGCTAATAGACCGTTATAATAGCTAGACTATACCAAAGGCTTTAAAACAGGAGAAGGGAAATAGATAATAGATATCTTACTCCCTATATTATAGAACAAGCTCTAGGTATAGAATGCGTAAGTACCTATAGCTCTAAGCACTAAGTCTTAGGTAGTATAAACCCTATTAGCTTCCACTAATATTCTAGCTAGTACCCAGTCCATTGCCAATAAGGGTCTAAAAATACCTAAATAGAACATCCTTAATACAAGTTTAGAACCTAATAATATACTACCCTTAATTACTAAGCTATCCCCTTAAACTAAAAGTAAAGCTATAAAGTAATTAGAACCTAGAGCCCTATAAAGACCAAAGGACTTTAACCTTATAGCAGCCTTCCTAACATATACGCACTAAAAAGTTGCAAAATCTATAGTACTATCTAGTTTTATACTTAGAGCAGTATAAGGCAAAACAGCTTTTACTTAGGAACCATCTAAAAGGTTAATAGATCTTATCCATAAGATACAACGGAGGGACGCCTCCTATACTATCTTTAATATAGAAGTAGACCAGAAATATAACGGAAAGGAAGCTATAAGGCGCTAAAATTGGGAACTGGACCCAATAGGCCTACTACGTAGAAATGGCAAGATTTAGGTGCTATAAGAAGCAAATCTATAATAGAAAATTCTTATAAAGAATTATAATAATCCTCTAGGCGGCCACTATGGTTAAGTTAAGACAGTGGAATTACTTTAACATAAATATTATTGGCTAAAGCTTAAGTAGGAAGCAAAGGAGTATATTAGCTACTGTAAGAAGTGTTAAGTATATAAAATCTAAATGTACAAGCTATGGGGTCTACTTAAATTGGTTCCTCCCGCTAGCAAACTATAGCAATATTACGCTATAGATTTCATTATAGATCTTCCGCTATTAAAGGATAAGCAAGGATAAACCTATAATTTAGTCCTGGTACTTATTAATGGAGAGGTCTATTTTTAGCGAGTTACGTGGCGCCGAGAGATCCGGAAACTCTGCGACTCTTGAGCTTGATCATGCATCAACCTCTATACAGAGCTTGATTCTCAACGCCACGACGGCTCTCGTAGCTTGTTTCTACCCTCCCACCGTCCCG
>Ga0307507_10002596_pt1 | contig 37331 bp, 9 predicted proteins | sample 7_EM_MG_FD_207223 | JGI IMG/M metagenome (GOLD analysis project Ga0307507, IMG submission 207223) | Populus trichocarpa ectomycorrhiza microbial communities from riparian zone in the Pacific Northwest, United States - 7_EM | ecosystem: Host-associated > Plants > Roots > Unclassified | place...
GCTTCGTGCAGAGCTTCATGCAGAGCTTCGTGCAGAGCTTCGTGCAGAGCTTCGTGCAGAGCTTCGTGCAGAGCTTCGTGCAGAGCTTCGTGCAGAGCTTCGTGCAGAGCGTCGTGCAGAGCGTCGTACAGAGCCTCTGTACGCAGAGCTTCGTGTAGAGCTTCGTGTAGGGCTTTATATAGAGCTTTATGTAGAGCTTTATATAGAGCCTCGCGCAGAGCCTTATGCAGAGCCTCTAAGTAATAAAACTATATAAGATTGTATAAGATTATATTAGATAATATATAATAGTTAAATATATAGCATATAACTTTACCTTCATTGCATGTCAAGAAATATATAGTTACCTTTTAAAGTTGCTAAGTAGGTTAATTGTGTGTTAAGAAATATATAGTTAGCTTTTAAAGTTGTTAAGTTAGTTAATTGTATATTAAGTTAGTTAAATTACGTGTTAAGTTAGTTAAATTACATGTTAAGTTAGTTAATTATATATTAAGTTGGTTAAATTGCGTGTTAAGTTGGTTAATTGCGTGTCAAGTTAGTTAAATTGCGTGTTAAGTTAGTTAATTATATATTAAGTTAGTTAAATTACGTATTAAGTTGGTTAATTGCGTATTAAGTTAGTTAATTGCGTATTAAGTTAGTTAATTGCGTATTAAGTTAGTTAAATTGCATATTAATTACACAAAACGCGAAAATTAAAGTCTACTTAAATCTTATCCTATAAATATTTTCCCAATGTAGCTACTATTCTTATATCGCTAGTAGAGCTAAAAAACGGCCCAGCTAGCAATTAAATTATTCTATTAGGTATTTTATAACCTACTAGCGTCCTACTAAAAGCTAATTTATACTTAAATACTAAAATAAAAATAATATATAACGTATTTCACGGGTAAGCTGGTTAAACAGGTAAGCTAATTACTTCAAAAACATACCAAAAAATGGAAAAATCATACTTTAATATCTTAACAACCACTTAATAATAAATTTTAATAATTTAAATTTGGACTTTTATATATACTCTCTAGCTCCTATTAAAGTTATATAATAAATAGTTGGGTGGTTTTTAAAATAGTAAAATTTAGGGGCCAAAATAAGGCAAATCACTATATCTTAAAAACTACTAAACCATTTACTATACAACCTTAATAGAGGCTGTAGAGCATATATAAAAGTCTAAATTTAAATTATTAAAATTTATTATTAAGTGGTTGTTAAGATATTAAAGTGTGATTTTTCCATTTTTTGGTGTGTTTTTGAAGTGATTAGCTTACCCATTTGACCAGCTTACCCGTAAAATACGTTATAGCTAATTACTATTAACAATGCCTTCTAATTATACTTCTAATAATATAGACCTTGTTTAACCGACTTAATACAACGTTTAGCCAAATCAATATGCTAAAAAGCGATTTTACTCCTATGACAATTCGATTTGGTTGATCTAATTGGCTAGTTCTTATCGATAACGGTAGGACGCATTCCGGCGAGTTGTCACAGGACACCTCCGTGACACCTTACACACGTCTACCTGTTTCCACCGACGTAGCAAGAAGAGACCGACCGCGAGACGGCAATCTGATGGCAATATACCGGCAATCTACGGCAATTTGCCGCATTCTGCCATATTCTGCCAAGTCCAGCGAATCCTGCTAAGTTCTGCCAGGACCGCTACTCGAATCCTACTCTGCTCCGTGCACGTGTCGACCAAGCAACCAAACTAACGATATATGCCCTTTCTTCCCCTTCCTTACTTTCTTTCCTTACGCAACGTCTTGACTTTATCACATAGTTTATATACGTAGCTTAATAATATCTACTTCGTTACATATTATCATCGCTTATACTCACTCCGTGACACGGGTTAAGGGATAACTACCACTTAGAACTTAATATAGTAATACTTAGTATAGCTAGAGTAGAGAATATTCTATAGACAACTATTTACTAGCCGAGCAATTGGGCGATAAGTTCCGTTAACATAACCCTATACTTTACTTATACCAAGGTGCTCCTTAGTAGTATTAGCGTACTCTTATAACCTCTTAAAAATTAACTACTTTAAGTCCCAAAAAAGGCGCTCCTTCTATTAAGCAGTTAGGAAAAAAATAGTATCTTTAAAAATATCGCTAAGCCACGCATGGCTTCGACCAAATACCTATATTATATCACTAAGTTAATAAGGTGTCGCTAGCCGCCAGAGGACTACGTAAAGGGCAGTAATTAGAGGCGCGAATTAGCGAGTGCAAAAGGTAATATCCTTAAGCTTTAGCGACTCTGCGAGCTGTATAATCTTGGCCTCACTAAATTGCATACGAAATTAACACTTAACTTTAGTAAGCTCCTCTTAAAAGAACAGCAGGAAATCACATTAGTAGTAAGGCAGAGCCGGGCGTAGGCGCGGTACAAAATAATAAAGTAATTTGTTACCCTCCTTAAGATCCTCGTCTTTAAACTCGGCGTTATTAAATTTGTTTAGTAGAAGCACGGTTAAAGTAGTAGCAGAGGAGGTAGCTATAGCGACAGTAGCAGCGCCAACTAGTAGAGCTATAAAAGCTTTACGAGACGACTTAGCAGCCATAGCCGATTAATATAAGGAATAGGTAAATAATAAGAATAAGAAGCTAAGCAGGCTTTAAATATAAGTTCAGCTATAGGGAAGCTTTAATTTTTTTAAACGGGAGGCTTAAGATCATTAAATCGCGCAATGTTACAATCGTTGTTTTGTTACCACAAGAAGGGGCTTACAGCTCGGCGTGGTCACGGAAAAGACTTGGCGTGGTTAGAAAGTTCAACGTAGTCAGAACTTGCAAACCAGCTTCGTAACCACGATTAGCTTAAGACCACGCTGAGCCTACGCATATGCAATACACATGCAATTTAAATAAAATAGAAAATGCAAAGCCGTTCATCCTCAAATTATAAATATCCTAGTTTATGGCAGTGCATATACCGCGCATATGCGCTAAACAATGGCTATATAAGGTAATGGTAGTTAGTCATTAAAACATGGCCTATATACACACGTAGCATATCCATAATAATAGTTGCACTATAACTTCTTCTCCATAACATTACAGCGTATGCCACAAGTATGTATAGTACAATATAGGCATAGGTCTTGTATATGCTGACAAAAAAAATAAGGCGAATTTCCATTACCAATTTAACCATCGTATACGCCGTATATACGCTCACCATAAGTAATCTGATAATTGCAGACTTTAATAACCCGTAGGTAGCCTTTACCGCCAACCCTTCTGCCTTCGGCCATTACTATGGTAAGCATATACAGAGTATATATATACACTATACTTACAAAGCCTTATAGGTCCAATTTTAAATCCTAATCCCGGTTAGGTGACTTCTGGTTAGTTATAGGATTACATATACACGGTATATGCTTATAATAACTATAGCGCGCACTGCAGCAGCTCTCGCTAGAGGAAGACGTAAGTATATATAGAGCCGCATATCCGGTGTATATGCTAACTGTATATAGCCCCAACCGTTTTAGTCTAAGATAACGCGAGTATATACGGCTCTATATACTGCGTAGGCATATACTAAGTGTATACCAGACCCACCTAACGCCACCTCTATACTCTCCTCGGTTAACACTATGGTGTATATTACTTATCCATACCCTATACGTAGCATATGCTAAGCCAAAGTTTAGGTGTAATATTGCAGTTAATAGTACGCAGATATGCGGCTATGTCTTCACCGCTTAGCTAAGTATACGTTTTGCATATACGCAGCACCTGCGGCTCTACTAATATGGCTATAGTATCACCGGCATGTCCGCAATAAGTATAGCGGTGCTTATATATACTACTATGTTGTTATAGCAGCTCAGCATATGCTTACTATATGCAGTAACCAACCCAACTACTAATAACACATTAGTTGGAGAGCTGGTCGCAGGCGAGAAGTATATACTATATATATATAGCGTATATACGAGGCTAATGCATTATAGTTCCCTAAAGCTGTTTATTCTCTCTAGTGGCTGGCGGGATACGAGATACCTATATAAGCCTAGGTATGTCTATACCTATGCGTTGTATATGCGTTGCTAATAGTGTCTATAGTCATGGCCCCTTAGGTTCCAGGATCTCGGAGTATATAGATGCCTATATACTCTTTGCGTATGTCCACCCTATGCCGCGCATACGCTTAGCCTAAGCTAATTAAATGCAGTGCCTAGGACTAGGGGTTTGCCACCTAATTTGGTAGGTAATTCTATCGCAAGGTAAGAGCACTAGTGTCACTTCTGCATATACGCACTATACCCCAATATATATATCTATTTATCTATATACTTATTCCCCCTAAGTTTAATTTCAGACCTAAAGGCACTTATAGGCCTAAGGGTAGCGTGTATAAGGAATAAGCACGGCTACTACTAGGGATACTGCCCAATTCCAAAACCAACGCTTGACTCTATGTTTAGGAGACTAGGAAAGTTTAATTTAGTGTATCCCCTGCATATATATTACCAAAACCACCACTTGGTTATATTGCTAGCTTATATACGTATACCCTACGCATATATAAACCCCTAATGTCTTCTACTAACCATAGGTTAACACGCGCTTATGCTAGGTGTATACTAATATAAGGGAAACAGCGCGTTGGCCCTACCACTCCCTCCACTGGCTTAAAGCGCAAGGTTAGTATTTCACCTGCATATATTTAGTATACGCTAACTATATACACAGCGCGGCCCAACCCCCCTAGACAACCGCAAGGAGTCCCCTTTACCATCTACACACCGCTAAAGCGGTAGGTTTGCTTTACATATGTCCTACATATACACTACTAATATTTAGTATAGGGGGTAGAAAAACAACAGGCCGCTATTATAGTAGTAGTAAGAGCTCTGGTAAGTTTAGTTTATTCTATTACGTATATTATGCTTATACTCTACATAAGCTATTTTTACTGCGGGTGGAACCTGCCACTTGTCCCATATCACTGGTTAAGTCCCAGTATATACTGGGCCTGCACACTATATACGCAATATGCAATATGCATAATCGGAGTTTAGGCGGAGTTTAGTGGACAGATAGGCTAGGTATATACCCAACATAGGGCGTGGGGCTATAGGCCCATATTAATCAATTCTTTATTTATGGTAATGGAACTCTATAACACTTACTCTGTATATACCATATATATGCGCCCTATATGCTAACACTATGCTCCTACGCCCACTTCTTAAGCTCTGCTAGCTCCTTCGCTTTATTATATATATCTTTAGCCTGTTTTAATTCATTAATTCGTCGCTCCATATTTTCTATATAGAGTGTATATGCCTCCTTTTCTATCTCCTCTATAGATAGGTTAGACCTATGCCTTTTACCCATAGTCCGGGGCGTTTAACTTTAAGATAGTAGGGGCAATATCTACACTACATATACTGTGGATACGTGTGACGTATCCAATACTAATGCAATATTATTATCTGCTCTATTTATCTGCGATATAGTCTGCCCACTAAATATAGTAGGTAATTCTACATTAGGTATATACTGTAGATTAGGCTTAGGGGTGTTAAATAGGTTCTAAAGATTCCAAGAAAAATTTAGTTTAGGATTTTTAGCTTATTACTTAGCTACTTTCCGCTGTTTCTAGGCTGCTTAAGCTTAGCATCTACTTTACATTTGCAGCGTATATACATACTTTGTTTCTATAGCTATACTGCTATCCGCTTTAAGTTACTATAATTTCTCCATATATTATCTATTCCTGTCTCTTTATATAGCTCTTATAGGTCGAACATTTCTTATATATAGAGTTTGAGCCTATACTAAAATGTTAGAATATACGGTGCATATATAGAGCGTATACATTAACCGTAGTACTGCAGCAAGCATGCATAAGTTTCAACCAGTAAAGTTATTATCTTAAAAGTAACTACTTTTACTAATTCTAGTATGCTTTTGTGCATATGCCCACTACTTATAAGGGACCTTTAACTTTTCCTTTATAAGCCTAGCTAGTATCTATGTTTTCTTCTTGTTGTTTATCCAAGACATAAGCTCTGGATATAGTATGCATATACTTTACATACGCTCTATTAGTTTCTGCTCCATCTCCGCTTCCTATATCTGCTCTATAATATATCTTGCTTTATAGGTTGGAAAGCGCTTCGCAAAGTTTCATTTAATATATACTTAGCAGAATACAAGCATATACTAAAGGTGTTTATCCCATTCACAGGATAGGTTAATTGTATATAGGTAATCCCCAAAGCCTATATATTATCAGCATATGCTAGGTATATACATAGCGTATACTTACCACCAGCTTATTTCTTACACATATTAACTATAGCCGTGCGAAGTCTAGTTCCATAAATATATGCAAATTATATAGATGATCGGGCAGCATTACTTAAAACCTTAAATACTAGCTGAAATATCTTTGCGTATATAGCACATGTTTCTAAGTTTAGAAATGCGTATACCTATACCTTAATTCCTGTTATAGGTATTAGCCTATGCATAGCATATGCATAGTATAGGGCATATATACATTTAGAATTCTTGTCCCATCCCATAATTAAGAATAAATTTGTTTTACCTTAAACTATTTTAAATAATAGGTCCATTTCGATACATATTATATGTTGGAATGCCTTAGCTTGCGCGTATGTATAGTATACAATAAGGAAATGCTTATTATTAAAGTTATAAATTACCTAAATCCATTGCTCTATATTCTTTTTATATTAGTTAATAGAGAACTTGCGTAGCATATCTGCTACGCTTAGGCTCTATATATACTTGGCGTGTGTCTAACCTATACTTACCTACATATACCGTCCCCTTTGGGAATTGTAGTATCCTTTCCTTTCAAATTAGAGCAGTAATTTGATCCTTAATATTAAGACTACTATGCACTGCACATAGTGTCTGCGCCCCATACTTCTTACATAGAGTATAATACTGTGGAGATAGGATAAATCAACCTATGCTATAGTAAGTAGTTTTATTTACATATACTATGCATATATGGGGTATATATGTAGTAAGGCTTAGAACTTCCACCTGCCTTATTGCTTTAACTACATCATTAGCAAGGTTAATTGGTAGCTTTATTAGGTATAGTAGATAATATATATAAGAATTCCGTGTAATAAGGCAAATGTAAGGATACTGTGCTATATTAATAGGAATATAGCAATCTAACCATGCACCGTATATTCGGCTTACTACCCTACCTTAGCCTTGCGGATAGTTAAACCCTAATAGGCTCAGCATATGCGTAGCGTATATATAGTGTATACATTACCTACCATAATTTTTTCGCTTTGACGTTGAATGTCTAATATAGGTATATTTTTTTTTAAGTTCCTAAACCCCATATTTAATAAGTAGACGTAGGTATTGAATATCTACCCTAGCAGTTGTTGATAATAAAGGCCAAGTAGTGTGCTATGGTTTAGTATTACTGCTGCTGGAATAACCAATGAATATTATCTATATATAATAAGCATATATCACGTATACGCTGGCCATATGCGTACTCCATGTTAAGAAAACATTGTTAGTCTGCTTTTACTACATACACGTTCTTGTGTACTAGGATAGGTACACTGCCGCTATAATTATAGAATACCGTTATAGTAGCTGTATATTATAAGTATTTACCTAATATATATAGATAATGCTTACTTTTCTGTACTTTGCTTAAGCTTTTCATTAACCTCTACTACTTGGTGTGGACGACTGCTACGCTTTTGGAGGTTGTTAATTAATTTAAGCTTAACCCTATTATATGTGGGGCATATATGGAGGACATCCTTATAAGCATGCTCGCAGTGTTTAATGCTGCTATATTTAAACGCTTGATGAAATGCTTTTCTATTCTCCTAATTATTGTTTTCTCTAAGGAGTTATAGTTGTGTAACTTTAGGGTCACCGGTTTTATAAAACGAAAATTAAATCTACTGGAGGTATAAGTACAGTATATACCTAGCATGTATATTGCATACTTTTGACATATACTGCTTAATAACCTCGCGTACTATTTCTTTATCTATATCTATAGATAGCAGAGGTATTGCTTTATAGATAAAGTGTGCAATTTCTTCTTTTCTAGTTGCTGGATATTCTGGCATTATAATATAGTTTATTGCCTCTTAGACAATAACTTGGTGCTTACCGTTGGAGCTAATAAGTGCTCCATAGTCTTAGAGTGTGCTCTAGATATTCTCAGCATATATATGGCCTATGTATAGTGTTATATATAGTCTTACCTTAGAGAGACCTATATGAAATAGAAACCGCTGTTATATACTATCTTAACCCTTACCCTCCTTGCCCTCCCTACCCTCCTTATCTTTGATACTCTTTCTACTGATTGTATTATCTTAAGAACTATTGTCTTTGTGTTCGATGTTAGGTACGCTCTGGTGTACCTATATATCCTTAGCATATACCTAGTATATGATTGTGCATACTGACTTATAGACCGTTCAGCCACCCTACTATACTCTCGTTCACTTTAGTATAGTTTTCACTTGTCATTGGTATAGTAAGGTATATATAAATGCGGTTGTATATGTGTAGGTATAGATGTATGTGTATATCTATGTCTATGTCTCTAGGTATATGCGGAGCATATACTCTTGACATTTTGGTTTGTGTATTCGCTTAAGTCAAATGTGGCTACCGATGCGCGTTCTGTATGGGTAAAAGTGTAGTACCGCCGACCTTTTTCCGGGGGCTCCATTGGTAACCACGCTCAGCTTTCGCCGACCCCCATCGGTGACCACGTTCAACGTGTCCGAGACCACGATCAGCTGCGACCCGGAATCTAAGCATGGCTCCATCGCAGAGTCTCTCGCCCAAATCAGCATCCTCTAAGCCGTATTCGAACCCCCTGCAAGCCTCCTAAATTAGCTCCAACTAGTGTAAGGAAATTTGCGAAACACACCTATTAAAGGATCAATGGTACTTATGATCACCATCCCGTGATCGTCGTTGTCTGTGTCATTGAAACTTCGCATACCATTCTACGGCCCAACAACCGTTTGGTCAAATTCAAGCACAGCTCCTTCGACCTTCCCTGTCCACTTGCCGAGTAACTCACGGCATTGCGAGATGTCTTGGCCGAGTTGGAATTCTATGAGCTTGCCTTTGTAGTCAACAGGGTCGATCTCTAAGCTCCTTGCCTCTCTTGGTGTCTTGGTCTTCAGATGGTGCGGTGGCTTCAGCCCTCCCATTGACCAACCTGACGCACTCACTTCGCACAAGATCGGCCGAGAGTGCTCGATCAAGGTTGCAAAACGGACTTCCGAAGGTACACCACGTTCTGAAGCTTTGTTTTCCTCCAATGTCCAGACACAAGTGTTCCTCTGTGGTATCCCGCGCGCAGAACCCTCGATCACGAATGCGTGCTCGATCTCGACGGCCGACTCTCTCTCCACAGATGGCGTTATTCCGACCTCTACCGGCCCTGCAGGAACCGTCAAAGGCAGCTCCAGACCCCAATGAACAGTCTTCGACTCTTTCGCTGTTCCTCCGAACGCTTTACGAGGAGCATATTGTTGTACGCTGACCGGGGGTACTGCCGCCGAGATTGTGGTATTGACGACTGACTCGGGACTTGAAAGTTTCTGCGTAAGTTTCACTACCAAGACGGCACTCTGGAAGCGTCTCCCCACGCTAGGGTGGTATACGGTATGCCAAACGAATAAGCTGTGATTGCGATCGATGGTTTGTATGGTTGTGAGTCGGACGGAAAGATACGACCCTGCTCCTTCGGCGTCTCCAGCTTCGAGATTTGTCACGCCGTCTTCCACCACGACAGGCTTGGAAGGCCACGAACCGAGTTCCTGGCTCTTGAGGATATCAACCTCGAGATCGATCTTGATTGTTGGAGGCTCCATATTTGCAGAACGCTAGCACGCTAGACAGGAGCAGTTAGACCGTTGAATCTACAATTTGGAGAGTGTCGAGGGTAGCTACGCAAGGCATCAGAATGCACCAAAGTGCGCTGTGCAGCTGATTCAGCTGCAGCTGCAGCTCTACCAATCAGGTCATGCCACCATCGACCAACTTCGATCTCGTCGGAGGACTTTAGAGCTCCTAGATGCACGATACACCTTACATTGGATCCAAGGCATAGCTGCAATGCGTTCAGCGCTTCTTGAGAATGCTATCCGCCTCAGATCTTCAGGACAATATCATGCAGCCTTATCCACCTTGGCTGCTGACGATCTTAAGGCTGAGCCAGGATCGGAGTCTCGACGACAGTTGTTGCTTGAGCGACTTCTATGCAATGTACTTTCGCACAATTTCAATGCTGTCAAAGAGCTCGCGGCTCTCATCAGCAAAGAAAGCTCGACCTGGCCAGAGGATGACACAGATCTGTTCCGGCTCCTTTACGCTTATGCACGCTTTCACACCGCCATAGACCTCAAAGGGGCGCTAGACATACCGAATGAAATCTATGTCAGGCATTTGCGCGACACCGGGCCTTCGGAGTTTCAGCCCATTCATATCTTGTTACTCTGCTTCAGTACCATAGTCACACACCTTGGTAGCACGTTCTTCGGCATGCTGGATCGGGAATTCTTGCAAAAGCTTGAAGGACTTCGAGTCAGTCTTCTGGAAAACGGCCAATACAATGATTTGGGCATGGTTCATCTGGCTGAGGCAGAATGTCTCAATGCTCGCGAGCAGATCCAACATTTACAAGCAACGATCGAGTCGTCCGACTTCAGAAACATCGATCTCAAAGTTCACCTGAAGGTACTTCAGCTAAATGCCTGCTATGCTATAGATGATCGGCGCACTGCTGACCAATTGATCTCTGATTTGTGGTCATCTTCTCTGGCTGGGCATAATTGTGAAAGGCACTTGTGGGCACAGTATCTGCAAGTCAAGTATACGAACGAAAGCAGCAAGGTCGATAACGACCTGGAAAGGCTTGATACCAGTGCAGAATTGCAAGGCACTGGCGAGCTCAGGCAAGCGACAGGGTTCTTGCAGGCGCGTAGACATTTAAAGATAGGGATTGTAGATCAGTACGTGGAGGATGTACTTGCTTTGTTAAAACAAAGGTGAGCCGCAACAACGTTGTCAAAAATTTGAGCGAACTAACTTTATCGCAGTCAATCGTGCAGGCTTCCTAAAAGCCCTGCTGATCTCGCTGAAGCAGTTCAGACCCATGACATGGCAAAGCCCTCGCAATCTGCATGGCTGTTCTGGCGCCAATACATGGACATCCTAACTGCGGATATGAACGCGCAAAATCGACGACCCTTGGCTGTTCGATGTGTTCAGACCTTCTTTGAAGTTCAGACTGAGTGTACCATTCCCGAGCTGCGATATACTTTGACTACTGTGCCTGCAGAGTGTTACGAGGAGATCGGGGACACGCATCAAGCACTACACTGGAGAGGTCTGGGTGCTGAAATTGCGAAGGATTGTGATGACGAGGATATCAAGGACGAAGCTGAATGCAACCTGCGACTCGTGCTTGCGGATGATGCTGTCATCGTGCTCGATGATCCACACGGAGCTAAGCAGAAAAGCTGGAACGCAGCCAAACTTCAAGATCTAGAACTTCTGTACGAGGACACCAAGAAGCGGGAGAAGTGGAAGTATGCCTTCCGCTATGCTCGAGATCTCCTCGATAAGGAACTTGATGCAGCGGTGGCCCAGGGCTTGCCACCAACCGGCCGAAAATGGTATGCCAACACGCTGGAGGCATTGAACCATCTCAAGGACGCGGATCAGCTAACATATCGCCCACATATCTTATTCGCCTTAGCTCACGCAAAGTTTGACTATAAAGATTACGCGAGCAGCATCGACGACCTAGAAGAGGTCATCAAGATCTCAAAGATAGCAAAAAACGGTAGCATGGAGCAAATGGCCTTGTTCACTTCCGCCCGTGCTAGATTGCATCTCTATCAAAACAATCACGAACTATCATACTAGTCATCTGGGAATGAAAAGCTCGATCATTGTCTCGCCTTATGCACACAGGAGCAACGGCTGGATTGGATAGCGTGTTGTCATACTTTGAAAGCCGCTCTGTGGTACTCAAAGCGAGATGCTGACGACAACGCTCTGCAGAATACTCTATACCACATCACTCAAGTGCGAAAGCTTTGGACTGAGGAGATGAAACCCTTGTTCGGCAATCTTAAACTCGACAATCTGCTGACAAGATACGCACTAAGCGGACGAAACGCAAAGACACCATACTCCATTTTCGGCATGGCCGTAGATATTTGCATTGCCCTCGGTGACCACCATCAAGCATGGTCATGGATCGAGTATAGCAAGGCGCGAGCCCTTCATGGCAGCCTCGAGCACGTCGAGGATGGGCCACATCTGCAGATCGAAGGAGCCGAGACGGATGACAAACTTCTTGAACACTTCTTGACGAGCCAGGCTGTTGTTCTGGTACATTGGATGATCCTTGGAGAGAGAATTTTGCTCTGTGTCTCCCAGGATTCAACTGCCTATATATCGTGGGAACTCAATTGCACCAGATCGGCGGTAGAAGAATGGTACCACAGTTTGGTAGCTTCGAAGGAAGATCTTTCCGATCCTGAAACTGCCGATGAGATACTGTCAGAGCTTCAAGAGCTTGTACGGCCGCTTATTAATCTCGAAACCAAGAAGGAAGATGGCATTTTCATTCTCTGCCCTACACAGATCATCTTCAAGATACCGGTTCATGCTATCCCTGTGGATGGCAAATGCCTTCTCGACTTGGCGCCTGTTGTATACACCCACTCCTTTGCAGTACTCAGACGACTAATGCAACAAACCTCAAGTGGCGCGCACCTAGATGTTCGGGAGTTCGAGTTCTTTGCTAGCCCAACAGGAGACACGCCGGCCGGCTCGGAGGCTGTCAGCAAGATTGTCGCACAGTGCGGCGGGCGACAACATATTGATGACGTCTCAAAAGAAGAATTCTTGGAAAGCACCAGCGGGGGTTCATGGGTACATTTCCATGGCCACGTCATGTCAGAAGACCATCCTCTCAATCAAGCCCTACTGTTCCATCATGGTGAGAAATTAGCTGCACGCGAAGTCTTCAAATTGGACTTGTCGAGTAAGCGTCCAGTCATGCTCCTTATCGGCTGCGGGTCAGGTGTTGAGAGGCTAGACCCAGGGGACGAGCCGCTTGGCCTTGTGTCCGGTCTATTATTCGCAGGTGCGTCCTCAGTGATTGCTACCATGTGGCCTATCCATGACCGGCTATCGGGTGCGAAGTTCAGCGAGCACTTCTATGGTATTGATTGTGATGAAAAACACAAATTTGAAGAGACTATTGACCTGGCAAGACGTATGAGAGCTGCTGCTCTTAGCATCAAGAAGAACATACCAACTCGAGCGCCCTACTTCTGGGCTGGCTTTGTATTATATGGACAATGGAACTTCAGACACGCCAATTGACTAGTCTAAAGAGCGAAGAGCACCAGGCAAGGCTGTGATTGGATGTTCGTAGCAGGGTAGGCAAAAATCTAATTTTATCTCGATACGATCGATGATCGACGATCAATACGATACCTAATTTAAGCTACCCTACTCTAAAAACTAGTACTCTATAATACCCCCTGTCATCCTACTAATATAACTCTAAATTATATATATAGGGTCTATTTTTATAGCCTTAGTAAAGGGCTATAAAATAAGACCCTATTTATAAAATATAAAACTATATTAATAGAGTTATAGTAGGTATATTGTTTTAATAAAGTAGGTAAAATATAATATTTAGCTCTAGATAAGTTACTAATATTTTATAAGTAACGTACTCGACAAGCGAGTCGATCGGACAATTATGTTAATCACCTCCCTACCAAAATCAGACTCTGCAACTATTAACCGCGATGCATTAACAAATAAACGCGTTATCCTCTTCTAATAAAGCCAGAATTAACCTAGCTATCTCAGCTATCAAATAAGACCAATTACCAAGCGTGCGATGCGCTGCAGCTATATACGACGTGCCTTTTACCACTCTTGTTAACCAATGCGCCGGCAAACCCTTATAATGCGACTACGAGCCTAACCAAAAGAAGCTTACCAAGCTTAAAGAGGAGGTGATTGTTAAGCATATCCTTAACCTAGATTTGTAAGGATTTTTGCCTACACTGGCTGCTATATAAGAGATGGCTAATAAACTGCTTGCTAAACGCAACGCTAGCTAGGTTAGCATTAAGTGGCTAGAGAACTTTATTAGGCATACCCCTTTAATTAAAACCTATATTAATTAACTGTATAACTACTAGTAAGCAAAATACAAGAATCTAGAGGTTATTAGCGTATGGTTTAGGCTTATAGAAGCTATAAAGGTAAAGTACGGTATTACTAACAATAATTCTTATAACTTTAATAAGACTAGCTTTTAGATGGGCGTTATATTAAGCTAGGTAGTTATTATAGTCATAAAGAGGTGTAATTAACTAAAGGTAATACAACTAGGCGATTATAATAAGTTATAGTAATCTAAGGAATTAACGTAATAGGTTAGGTAATACCTCTATTTATAATCTTAAAGAGAAAAAACTACCTCTTTTCCTGGTATAAGAATATACTAAAAAATTAAGCTATTAGGGTTAGTAAGAACGGCTAGATAATAAACGCGCTTAGTATTAAGTGGTTAGAGCACTTTAATAGGCATATAAAGGATCGCATTATAGGTACGTATTAGATACTAATTCTTAACGGCTATAAGAGCTATAACTTGCTTAAATTCCTATATCTTTATAAGGAGAAGGGAATTATTGCTCTCTATATACTAGCGTACGCGTTATATTTATTACAGCCGCTAGATATAGGGTGTTTTTTGCCGTTAAAGAAGGCGTATAGTAATAAGGTTAGGTGCTTAATCTGTAACCGCATCTACTATATTAATAAGCTATCTTTTCTACCAGCCTTTAAAGCAGCCTTTAAGCGCGCTTTTATAAAAGATAATATCTATTTAAGCTTCTAAGGCGCCGGTTTAGTCCTATTTAACCCAGAAATGGTACTTTTAAAGCTTAGTATAAAGCTTTATACGTCAATACTACCCATAGTAGAGGATACCCTATAGGAATCTAAAACACCTAGCAATCCCTATAAGCTAGAGGCTTAATCCACTCTACTTTATAATTAAATTTAAAGGCACTAAGGTTCTTTACTATTTTTAATAGTAGCCTTAATAAAGCAGCTTATTAAGGGCGCCGCAAAGATATTATATAATATTATATTACTGCGCAACCAAATTACTTAGCTTAAGGAGGCGAATAAGGCTATAGCTAAGTATAAATTATATAAAAGAAAGCGGATTTAAAAAGGAGGAACCTTAACTGGTAAAGCAGGCACTAAGTTAGGCGCTTAAAAGGTTACTAATGTGGTAAGAAAGGGCGAGAAGCGTATAGAGGAGTCGCTAGTAGATAAGAGCGCAGCGTATAAAAGGCGCTATAGGCGCTATCCCTTGCAACGGTGGAATGTGTCCTACGGTTATCGATAAGAGCTAGCCAATAGAATTAATAGGATCAAGGCTGCGTGACCATACGCGTACTTTTGATTCTGGTGTCCACGCACGGTCCAACTCTTGTAGGACTTCACCGTTGCAAGGGATAAAGAGATCAGGCATAATGCGCAAATATGCCAAAAAGATATAGTAAATACTAAATAATACTATATTTTACTATATTTTACTATAAATTGCTATATTATATTAGTAGTCGCGTATAGAGTTTAATTTTAGTGGGGAGGTAATTAACTTAATTGTCCAATCGACTCGCTTATTAAGTACGTTAATAGTATTTCTAAAAATAAATAGGTTAGATTAGTTAGTATAAAGCTATAATTTAAATTTTATAGCTATTATAAAAACCCTTTATTAAAAGGTTTAAAATATAATTTAGATTTTATATAATATAAAATAATTAAAATATACCCCTATTCTTTTAATAATTATATTTTTTAAAGCTACTTTTAATCTAGTAAATAAAGTTATATTAATAACAACTCTTTAATTAACGTCTAATACGGATCCTACTAGCCCACGCAGACTACTCCGTCATAGGGGGAAAACTTATAGTTTATATAAAGAAAACCCTGCAGTTAGGTTAGGGGAGGAAAAACCCTATAAGCCACCTTAGTAGGATAAAAAACCCCAGCTTGCCATATCTATCCGTAGCAGCGGCCCTACGGGCCTACGGCTACGTCCTATCCCCCTTAGATATCTAAACTCCCTAGGAACTACTACTTCCTCCTCTAGCTTATCTAAGCTAGGGTTTACTATATCCCAGCTAGGCCTTGCTAATTAATTATTATATTGTTATTATTATCTCCTATATCTTAGCTATCCCCTATATACTATCTCTTATCTAACCATTGCTATATACGCCATGCCTCCCCCTCCCTAGAGCTATTAAAGGCGTAAGGGGGATTCATCCGTTCTATCTACCATAATACTAATAAGCAAGCGGGATATTGTGTATTTGGGTATCTTTTATACCTAGGCCCTAGCTAGGCCCTTTCTAAGGGTCACCACTCCATTAAAAGGAGATAGGGAAAACCGTAGGTCGCAATCCAGGCTGCTAGATAGTACTTAGTAGTTAACGGCGAGTAACTATATGCTCCGCGGGCGATCGCCCTAGGGGTTAGGAGGGGCCATATATTTGCTCGTTCGTCTACTCATTCGCAATTATTCGTTTATTCATTAATATAAGGTCATCAATGCTTTCTATTAGGGGTTATGGGATGCTATTAAATGCTATCATCCACGTTAAATCGTATAGGTGCCCTAGATAGGAGAGCAGTGGTAGTTGTTATACTGTAGAGGGCCAACAGTAGTGGTTTTTAAGATCTCACCATCCGAAATTTTTTTTACCACCGCCCTTAACGCCCACAACCACCACCAGGTCCTGTCCGCACGCTGTGCAACGTCTCCGCGTTGGCTCTGGATCTAAACTTCAAAGACCCAGGTTCGTAGCCGTCACCACGTATAGGTGCAGAGTCCGATTTCGACGGCCTAAATAAAGTTATATTATCCTTTTTTTTAAAATTCTAGTAGGTGGCTCTAATAGCTATATATATAGCTCTACGTGAAGCTCTAAGGAGGCTTTATATAAAGCTCTATAAAGCCCTATACAAAGCCCTATATAAAGCTCTGCATAAAGCTCTACGGAGGCTTTGTATAAAGCTCTATAGAGGCTTTACATAAAGCTCTACAGAGCCCTATACAAAGCCCCATATAAAGCTCTAAACGAAGCTCTACACAAAGCTCTATATAAAGCTCTGCACGAAGCTCTATACGAAGCTTTGTACAAAGCTCTATACCAGTATCTTATTAGAGTGGGGTCTATTTGGAGCTCTAGGTAGATTGGGGCTTAATATAGATTTAGAGTCGGGCTTCTAATTAGTGGATCGGAGTAGATCTGAGGTTGATTTAGCTCTTAAAGCTCTAGATCTATACCTAATTTAGAGTAAGTCTGAGGACGAATAGAGCGCTAAGGAGTTAGTGTACGATATAAAGCCAATCGGCAACTTTAATGGGTCTACCATTGACTTGTTGTCTAGTAAGTAGTGTATTAGCCATAGAATCTAGGACGCCCGCTTACTCTCCTACTGCTGCCGTTGCTTTTACTGTTGCTTATCCACATCTATGCTTACCATTATAGTGTTGTATTTGGCTCCTGTCGACCTAAATCGGACTTACTTATTACCGTTTTATTACTGTCTTAGTTACCTACCTTGACTCGGTCATTGACTCGGTTATCGACTCGGTTACTAACTTGGTCAACGACATAGTCTACTGCCCCTTCCTTATGTATATATAGAGGGTCTAGAGCCACATTTAATAGACAGAGTTCTTATTCCTAATTGTCCCTTTAACAGCTCCTTCTAAAATGGAACAATATCGGTTCGGCCAGCAGCAGCAGCGGAGGACACTCCGGCGGAGCCAAGTGAGCCAATTGAGCCAGATTCAGATAATAAGAATAATAGCAATGACGGCGCCTACGCTGCCTTTAAGGATATTGATAATATTAAGGCAATTGGAGTAGAAGATAAGGGAGATTTTATATTAAACTAAGCGACCTAGGCTCTATTTAATAAGCTTAATTAAATTTTCCTTTCTTACCTAAACACCCACCTAATGCTAAGACTTACTATTTATAGTATATATTTAATCTAGAGCTGCATTGGAGTCCTAAAGCTCTACCAGCTTTTTAGTGTATAGAGTAGATTTGGGGGTCAAATCCACTCCACTCCAATCCAACAAGATCACTGCTCTATACAAAGCCCTACGACAGAGGCTCTGCATAACGGCTCTGCGTATAATGGTTTTGTATACGACGGCTCTACTACGGAGGCTCTATATAAAAGCTTTATGCAGAGCTTTGTGTAGAGCTTCGTGCAGAGCCTCTATACGCAAAGCTTTATACAAAGCTTTATACAGAGCCTCTATATATAGAGCCTTATATAGAGCTTTGTGTAGAGCTTTATATAGAGCCTCTTGCAGAGCTTTATATAGAGCTTTTATACGCGGAGCCTATATAGCGTAACAACGTTTAATAAAAAAAATATATAATTACCCAGCCAATAAATATAATTTTTATAGTATTAGATTTACTTTACTATCTTTTTAAATAATATATTATTTAATTATTAATAAAGGTATTAAGTAGTGGTTAATTAAAAAATTAATTAATATAGTAAGTTCTTTAATTAATATCTGATACGGATCCTATCTAGGCCCACGTAGACACTTGCCGTCGTAGGGGGGAAAACTTATAAATTGACAGGAAGAAAACCCTGCTATGTAGGGGACGGAAAAACCCTATAAGCCACCTTAGTAGGATGAAAAACCCTTAATTTGCTATATTTGTCCATAGCAGCGGCCCTATGGGCCTACAGCTACGTTCTATCCTCCTTAGATGTTTGAACTCTATAGGAACCACTACTTCCTTTTCTGGCTTATCTAAAGCTAGGGTTTACTACGTCCTAGCTAGGCCTTGCCAATTAATTACTCTATGCTTTATATTCCATATTTTAACCATCCCCTATATGCTATCTCTTATAGACTATTACTATATACGCCTTACCTCCCCCCCCCCCTTAAAGCCATTAAAGGCGTAAGGGGGATTTATCCGTTCTAACTACCGTAATACTAACAGCGGGATATATTATGTTGTTTTAGGCATCTTTTATGCCTAGGCCCCAGCTAGGCCCTTTCTAAGGGTTACTACTTTGTTAAAAGGAGATAAGGAGAACCGTGGGTCACAATCCAGGCTGCTAGGTATTTAGTAGTTAACGGTAAGTAACCGTATGCTCCGTGGGCAACCGCCCTAGGGGTTAGAAGGGGCCGTATATTTACTTATTTGTTTATTTATTCGCGTTCGCCGTTCGTTAATATAAGGTCATTAATGCTTTTAATTGGGGGTTAGGGGATGTTATTGAATACCGCGTATCTATGTTGGATCGTATAGGTGCCCTAATAAAGCAGCGTAGTAGTAGCTGTTATCGTAAAGGGGTACCAACAGTGGTGGTTTTTGAGATCTCACCATTCCATGTGAAAACTTTTCACTACTACCCCAACGCTCACAACCACCACCACCAGTTATATCGCACGCTGTGCGACGTCTCTATATTAGCTCTAAGTCTGAGCTTTAAAGACCTAGGTTTGTAGCCGTCACCACATATAGGTGCAGAGTCCGTTTTTAACGGCCTAATTAATATAATATAATACAATATAATCTCGTATATCGTATCAAATCGAATTAATTAAAAATTTGCCTACCCTAGTTTGTATTATAGACGCTTTAAATACAATGCTATAACTACTAGGAGAGGAGTTAGAGGAAGCTAGTTAGTTAATAAGGGCATAGTCTAAGATGGAACTAGTGAAGCTATATAACAAGAAATGGTAAGCAAGGTTATGTAATGTAATCTATATAATCTGCAATAGAGTAGATAGAGCAGATAGAGTAATAACTTTCTTAAGAGTATGGATGTGTATTTAAAGGACTATAGTCCCTATCTAGATAGTTCCTTTTTTTATAGTAAATCTTAAAATATAATTAGAGTTAGTTTATTAGGCAACTACTCTACTAGTTATTATTATATTATTAACTTCTTATTACCTATATACCTAGCCCATTAGTAAGTCTACTGTAGTATTTTCTATCCCTTGCACGGATAGGGTGCTATATTTTGTGGTCCGTGCGCAGAGCATTAAAACCCTTTAAGAGTTTTGGTTTGGTAATGCGGCAGAACGACTTACCGCCTATACATGCACCTTTTTAATTGGTGCGCACGGGCCGCATTTTATAAAGCGTTATTATCTGTGTAAGGGATAAGGCTTTATTATATATTTACTACCCAGTTATGGTATTAATAAGGATAAATAATATACTACTAAAAGCACTAGTTATAACGCTATTAACGGCGGTAACTACCTTAGGTATTAGTAGGGACACTAGTATAAGGGACACTAATTTATAACTAGTTATGGTTAGATAGTTATAGGAAATAGTTAACTAACTATAAGATAATAATAAAGCACTTAAAGATAGAATTAATGGTATAAGCGCAGCTAAGGTTAAGTTATCCTTAATTAAGCGATTCTTAAATAAGAGATTAAAACTTAAAGGATTTCTTATGTAAATGCACTTTAAGGTTATATAAGAAGGAGCAAAACTAGTAATGGTTATGGATTAAGTGGTGTATGCAGGGCTATTCCTAACGGGGAGAGTGCTTAAATAGTTTAAACCCTACCTTATGGAAATATAGGTAAGTAGTATAGCAACCACTAACTAAAAAGTATAGTATATATTCTTAAGTTAGAATGGGTTCGTGGAATAGTTAATATAGATATTTAGAGACCCTAAAGTAATAACTATAGTAAAAAGAAAAGTCTAAAGTCTAATATAACATACTTTAGCAATAGAGTATATAACGCAGTTTTAGGCATTTATAACTTAGGTTAAATAGAATAATTAGGCGCTTATAGTATAGTATAAATAGGGACTTAAGGTAAAAGTCTAGGACGTAATAATTCTTATAGAGGATGCAACCACTATATAAGAATTAATTAACTAGTTAATAAAGATTAATAATAGGATCTACTAAAGAAAATAAGCCAAAAAAGGGCAGAATAGAGTTCTATAGTTATATAAAACGTAGAGTATACAGCAATAAATATAGAGTTATAAACTATAGAATAGTAGACTAGAGCTAATAGACCTAAGCAGTACTAAAGAATCTAGAAGATAGAGTAAGAAACTATAGAAACTTAGAGGTTAAGGATTAAGTAATTATAGGACTAGGAAGCAGAGGCTAAATTAGGGATCTTAGTAGTAGAAGATGTTTAGGCAGACTCTATAACAAAAAAAATAGTTTAAAAAAGGAGCTTATATAAATTATAAAAAATAGGGTTATTTTACTAGAGACTATAGAGGTAGTTAGAGTAACTATATAATAAAAGGTATAAGGTTATTAAAGTATAATAATATAAATATTATTATTATTCATTGCTTAACGTCTAATTCGGATCCCTATTGGGCCCACGCAGACTACTCCTTATATACATGTGGGGAGAAAACTCTATTTGAGAAAACCCTGTAATCCATCTCCCCGCCTTTTAGGACTCGCCTGCGAGGCGCCTGCGAGGCGCCTGCGAGTTACCTATAGTGCTCTACTACCTTACTTTTGACCTCCTTGGGAACTACTACTGCCGTAATAAACCTACGGACGCGCTAGTATTGCAAACTTTACTCTACTACTGTAGAGTTATTAGGGGGCGCCTAATACCCGCCCTATTGCCTTCTATTACCATTTCCCTTGCAACCCGGAACTGGTTTAGTACATTTTGGCTAATAAGCTACTAGGTGACCGCCTTAAGACCGTTTTATATTAAGAGTAGTGTATTATAGTTCTCTGTGCCAGCTACTGAGAGCATTGCTTCTCGGTTGGTGCGTAAGGGGCATAATAGTATTACATGTTTTGGTATCTGTCTTGGCCAGCCACATTTACATCTTAGGCTACCTACTGGGACGCCTACCTAGTAGAGCCAATCTTTTAATCCTATTATTCCTGTTCTTAGGAGTGTTGCCATTGTATTTTCTGCCTTTATTAGGCCTTTTTGGAGCCCTTAAGTGTTTACCCCCTATAGCGTTGACTATGCTATGGCTTGGGTTACTCTTGCCTAAGTTAGCCTCTGTATCTTTAACTCCTATATATCTCTCCAGCGCTGGTCTAACCAGTATTGTATTACAGTTAATGGTTTCCTAGTGTTCTTTTATACTCTACTTTAGCTCCTTTCTCTTTCTTACTATTGTCTTTATTGGCCTCTTACGCGTCTCCCTTCCTTCTCTATATAGGCCTGGGCCCTAATACTGTACTATTTTTCTTCTGCTTTCTTTACCTATTTCTCTAGTATATCTTCCCTACTTTAGGGTTATTGGATTGTTCTCCTATAAGGCACCCTAGGGTCCCTCTATAGTTTATTTAGGCGTGTCTTGATATACTTTATAACATTAGAGTTGCGTTTATTTTGCGCCCTTTGCATTATAGTAGCTTTAATATATAGTTATAGGGGGGGGATATTGGCTTCCTTCTTAAGGAGTGCTGCGGCCGTTCGCTTATACCCGCCTATTATACTCTAGAGGTATACTATCTGGACCTTTTAGAGTGGTTTAAGGAGTAATTTAGGGGGGCCCTTTTTAGTTTCACTAATAGCCCAGATGCTAGATCCATATGTTATAGTAGGCTAGATAACTGCTGTATATAATAGGCGTGACCTCTAGAAGCATGGACCCCATATAGAATTAACGATCCTAGATAATATAATGTACTGTGCTTGGCCCTTATAGGCTACTTACGCCGTATATACGCTCTACTAGAGCTTGCTGTTTACCCATACTCCTAATACCCTTAGGCCCTAAACTGGTTAACCCCTAAAGCCTTAGATATAAATTACATGCTAGAGATCTGTAGATTAGTTGCGTTTTCTTATAAAATAGATTAACTGGTATTTCTCTAGTAAAAATTGGACTCTATGTCATCTTGCCTATTCTATATAGGTGTTATAGGCTTTCTTTAGTGTTCTACAGTTCTCTATAGCTATTGGCCTGTATATAATTAGGTTTGTGTTGTTAATAAAGCCTATCCCCTAGGTCGCCCCTTCCTTAAAGAAGTCTAGTAGGTTGCTTATAAAGAAAAGGAAGAGTATAGGCAAGAGGGGTGATCCTTGTGGTATTCCTATTGTAACTATAATAGGGGGGCTCTAGTATCTGCTAAAGACCAGTAATGTTTCTTTCTAGCCTATAAACCCTTAAATAAATTATATAATCCATTCTAGGAAGCCCTTTGCCCTAAGGATATATAGGAGGCGCTTATAGAGTATATTATTATAGGCACCACTAATATCTAGGCTAAGCATTAATACTATAAAGTCCCTTCGCATCGCCCATGCAGATTTAATGGTGGCAGTGAGTAGCGTAAGTGCTAATAGTATTAAGCGGTTCTTTCTTGCCCCCATTTGGCTTTATGGTAGTAGGGTATGTTTCTTAGCCGTGTCTGCTATACGGTCCGCTATTACCTTTTCTAAGATCTTGCTAAGGGTGTTTTCTAGGGCAATAGGGCGGTAGCTTCCTGGGATTAAGTAATCTGCTTTACCTTCTTTCTATAGAACAACCGTTGTTATAGATCTTCTGAGTTACAGGTAGTAGCCTATAGTAAAGTATACCCTAGCTATATCTGCAAGCTAGGGTGCTATAAGTGGTCTATAGGTCTTTAAGGCCTTATTTAGAATCCTATCTGGTCCTAGTGCTATATTGTTTAAAAGGCGGCTAATAGTTCTGGCTATTTCCTCTGTTATTATGTCGCTGTTGACCCTTAGGCGAGTCACTAGTGTTTTACCCATAATGTTGCTAAGGTCTGCTAGAGCCGGTTAGGGGAAGAACCTTTTTATAAGAATCTTTACCTTCTTATTATTGTTATTAGTAGCCTATGGTTCCCCTACTCTTCATAGGGGTAGTAGGTGTGGGTCTTCTACTAGGCGCCCTACCTTTTTCTTTACCTATTTCGCCATGGCCCAAAGGCCCTTATTATAGGGGAGGCTTAGATTAGAAGTATACTCATTTATAAACTGTCTCTAGTTATTCCTTACTTCTTTCTTTAGGGTATTCTTTAACTGGTTTCTTATATCTTTGTATTGTCTCTTGTCTTTGGGGTTGTGGCTGCTTATATATTTCCTTTTTGCTCATTATTGGCTAGTAATAAAAACCGCGCATTATACAGACCACGCGTGTTACGTATAGGGGCCTGGTTTTAAGACTGGGCAGTGCTCTTCTAGCCTATTTTTAATTGCTGCCTAGATCCTTTCTAATCTTTGGTTAATTTCCTTAGGGGTAGCTAATAAGCCTTGCTTATTTGGTATTAGGTGGATTTCTTCTAGGTTTTAAAGTTATTGTTTAACTATATTAAGGAAACTGTCTATTTTAAGCTTCCTTATTACGTATCTTTTACTACTTAGTTGCGCCTTAATATCCAAATCTAGCTATATCTGGATAGGGATATAGTTTAAAGCGATTACCTATTCTTCTTTAGGGTTGCACCTTTCAAGTCTCTAGTATAGGCCTTCGTCTATAAATATAAGGTTAATTGTACTTCTGGAGGTTTCTTATTGCCATATAATTGCTCCTAGGGGGGTAGCCAGCTTAAGACCCTAGGTGTCTATAGCTCTTAATAGGCATTCTGCCTATTGTTTAGCAGCAACATAGATCCCCCCCTACTATAGGTGGTAGAGGTTTATATCTCCTAGTAGGATGGACTCTATGCCTTCAGTTTCTAGTAAGCTTATTACCAATATAATATTCTCTGTTTATAGGACCCCTTTAACCCTAGGGTTATATACATTAATAATTTATACCGGTCCCCTATATATCTAGACTGTTATAACTACAATATCTAGGTTAACTGCCTGCTATGACTATAAGGACAGGCTGATAGCCTTACTAATTATAAAGCATATGTAAGTAGCTGCTTTTGGTTTGTATAGGAGCTGGAATCCTTAGGGGCAGTATGTTGATTATATATAGGTATTGTAGTACAGCTCTTATATAGTAAGGATATAGTATTTCTCTAGGTCTAGACTGTCTAGTAAGGGCCTTACGAGATAGTGGTTTGTGTTGCCGCAGTTATACTATATAATAGATAGGTAGCGGACCCCTAGTGAGGGTCCTTCACCTTTTCTTTATTTTTCGCTTTTTCTGTTTCCACTTTCTCTAGGATATTTAGAACTTCTATCTCTTATATCTATACCCTGGTCGCTACTTATTTTGTATAGAGCTTTCTATTCCTGTGTTTTGTATTTCTATTAGCGCTTCTATATTTAAATCTGTTATTGTCTCCGGTTCTTCCCCTGCTGGTTAATTGTAGGCCCTTTATAGGTTGGCTATAAATGTTATATTTACCGCGTTAAATCTAATTCTTGATTGTCCTGGTCTTAAGCTTACTATAGCTGTCCATAGGGGTCTTCTTATAGGGCGTTCTCTTTCTTATATTCCCTATAACCCTTATGTCCCTATTCGGTTTAATAATATCACACGGCGCCGTTTCTAGCCCGTTAAGGCTTGGGATAGCTAGCCTAGCCCCCTAATATTAAAGGTAGAAAACGCTGGGAAGGCACCTACGTCTCCCTAGCTTATTGCCTGTTGTTTCTATTTATATAACCTAGTGTATAGTTATTCCCGTAGCTATTAAGCCCTTGCCTTCCATCTCCTGTATTTAATATAGTCTTCTCTCTCCCACGCCTTATGTGTGCTTTGGTGGTAGTTTACATATTTTATTTAGTCTTAATTTAAGCAGTGTCTTATATTATAGGGGCCTATATAGTGGCCGCAGCACACCTGTGCTGCGTATGTAGATTGGGTGTGTCCCTATTATATACAGCAGTAGCATCGTTCTAGGCGTAGTCTGTAGTTATAGAGCCTTGCGTTGTATATAAGGCCATTTATAATTATTCCTTTTTGGATAAAGAGTTTTTGCATTCCTAGTGTATATATGCTAACAATAAGGGAGCTATGTGTTTAACTAGCGTCTCCCTAGCGAGTCTCTAGCAACCCTTATATCCTCTTATTGTTCTTATTGTTTACTTAGTTTGCATTTTCCTATTAAAGCTATTGGATTTGGGTGATCTTAAGACCTAGTATAAGGTGTTCCATTTACTTTACTATCTCCTATATAGTTGCTATATTGTCTGCCTAGCGTCCCTTTTCTACCCTAAGGCTTATAGGAACCGCTAGGACTTTAACTAAGTAATCTTTACGGAGCACTTTTATGCTAATATGTTCTCCCAGCCTGTCCCCTACTCTTATAGCTCATTCCTTTACCTATTAGTCCTTTAGGGTGACTTTAATATCTCCGCTCCTAAGGTGTTAAACTATAACTGCGTTATAGACCTCTTTATAAATCTTTATAAGGACTTCTGTTTCTAATTGTCCCCTAAGCCCCTCTACTTTTTCTATATTTGGTTATATTGTAATTATATACCCGGTTGTTATCTTAAGGGGGGTGGGTTCCCTATACTATGGAAGCACAGCTATAGCGGCCCAGGTACGGTTCGCCGGTAAAGGGGGGTTTTATTTATTTTTAATTTTGCTTAGCCGTTAGAGGATTTAATTAAGGGTTTGCTAGAGGGGCGCCTAGGGCTTACTGGACTAGTGGAGCTATTCTGCTAGCTGCATTAGTTCATTATAGCTAATGGTTACTCCCCCGTAATTCTAGATACTAGACGCGTCTAGTAGGCTTTATATTTTGTTAGATGCCTTCTTAATAGAGGTATTTCCGCTTTATGGTATAGTATTCGCCTGTCTTTGTTGTAGAGGGCCGTTGTTAGGCGTGGATCTGGCGGTCGCGCGCAAATGCAAACCACCGTCGGTCGACGTATGCCTTCCCTGCGATGCATGTATCTCAGGGGGATTCTCTGGGTGTTTTTCAGGGTTCTTTTAGTTGGTTTTGGTCTTTTTAGGCCAGGTACAGCAAGAGCTCCAAAAAAATTCGCTCTGATAAAATAATTAAGGATCTAATAATATAAATATAGGTATATTGCGCGGGACTAAGGAGTATTTAATTAAGTACTTTACGTTTTATTATAATAACGCATACTAAATTTATAAGGAAACTAAGTATGGCGTAAGTTATTGGCTATAAGAGCTAGAATTAAGAGGACTTAAGAAAACTATAGAGTTAGAGAACTTATTAATTAGTAGCAATAAGGAAGAAAAAGGGGCTAATTAGGAGTACCTAAACCTTAATAATGTAATAAAAGTAAAGACTAAGACTACTATAAAACACGGTTTAGTAACGGATATTATAACACTATTAGATACGGTATTTATTACTTTATAAGACGGAAGGAGTAATATTTAAGGATAATTAGGTAAGCAGATAACTACTAGTGCTAGCTTACTACTTAATAAAGGCAAAAGGCTATAGGCTTAAGATTCTTAAAATAAGATAAGAGATACTTAAGACTTTTAAAATAAAATAAGACACACCTAAGAACCTATAATAGATAATAACTAATAAGAAAGGGCAGCGGCTTAGTTTAAAGGTAAATAAATAAGCATAGGATGAAGATTTCTAGGGAATTAAGATTTTAAAGAATAAATAAGGTCTATAGCAATTTTAGGGAAACGTAGTATTCCGCCTAAAGAATAAAAAGTTAATATATTAATTAAGAAGTAAGAAGACTTTAAGGATCTAACTATAAGACGCAGAAAATAAGAAAGTATAGATAAGTTTAGGCAATAAATTATTATATAGCGAGAATAGAAACTAGACTAGAAATCTAGTATATTAGAATATATAAGGGACAGAGCACCTATATAAAAAGTCATAAATAGGCCGAAAGTAGGCATACTAAGAGCTAAGTAGTTAAGTGATTTAGAAGAAGAGGAGGACTGAAGAGTTCTAACTTAATTCGCAGAGAGATATACTAAAGGTTACAATAATATGGCAATAAAGAGATACTTCCTTATAAATAGGTTGTATATACTTACGGAGCTATACTATAGATAATATAAGCAATAAGGAAATAATAAGTAGGAAGATTTCTGTATATGGCTAGATAAGAAAGTTATACTAGATTAAGCTATATTAGAAAAATAGATAAGTTATATTAAAGAAGTATTAATTGTAACATTAAAGAATCTAGAAGAGTAGGCTATAGACTAGAGAGAAATTATATAGATATTAGTACTAGTAAATAATATAGTAATATTTAGATTAATGCGGGAAAGGGTTAAACTTGGGGATAAAGATAAGCCATAAGTTAACCTAAAATACCTAGCACCTTATATATTGGTATAGATTGTATATGTAGATAATATATATAATATATAATAATAATAATAATAATAATAATTCATTGCTTAACGTCTAATTTAGATCCCTATTGGGCCCACGCGGACTACTCCTTATATACATATAGGGAGAAAACTCTATATAAGAAAACCCCGTAATCTATCTCCCCGCCTTTTAAAACTTGCCTACTAGCGCCTATAAGGCGCCTGCGAGTTGCCTATAGTGCTCTACTACCTTACTTTTTAACCTCCTTAGGAACCACTGCTGCCGTAATAAGCCTATGGACGCGCTAGTATTATAAACTTTACTCTACTACTGTAGAGTTATTAGGGGTTGCCTATTACTCGCCCCTTTACCTTCTATTACCATTTCCTTTATAACCTAAAATCAGTCTAGTATATTTTAGCTAATAAGCTACTATATAACCGCCTTAAGACCTTTTTATATTAAGAGTAGTATATTATAGTTCTCTATACTAGCTGCTAAGAGCATTGCTTCTTAGTTGGTGCGTTAGGGGCATAACAGTATTACGTGTTTTGGTGTCTATCTTAGCCAGCTATATTCGCATCTTAGGCTACTTACTAGGACGCCTACCTAGTAGAGCCAATCTTTTAGTCCTATTATTCCTGTTCTTAAAAGTGTTGCCATTATATTTTCTACCTTTATTAGGCCTTCTTAGAGCCCTTAGGTATTTACCCCCTATAGCATTAATTATACTACAGCTTAGGTTCCTCTTGCCTAAGTTAGCCTCTGTACCTTTAACTCCTATACACCTCTCTAACATTGGTCCAACCAGTATTGCATTGCGGTAGATAGTTTCCTGGCGTTTTTTTATGCTCTACTTTAGCTCCTTTCTCTCTCTTGCTATTATCTTTACTAGCCCCTTATATGTCTCCCTTCCTTTTCTATATAGGCCTAGGCCCTAATATAGAACTATTCTTCTTCTGCTTTCTTTACCTATTTCTCTAATATATCTCCCCTACTTTAGGGTTGTTGGTTTATTCTCCTATAGGGCACCCTAGAATCCCTCCATAGATTATTTAGGCGTATCTTAATATACTTTATAATATTAGAGTTACGTTTATTTTGCGCCCTTTATATTACAGCGGCTTTAATATATAGTTATAGGGGGGGGATATTAGCTTCCTTTTTAAGTAGTGCTGTAGCCGTTCGCTTATACCTGCCTGTTATACTCTAAAGCCAGGCTATTTAGACCTTTTAGAGTGGTTTAAGGAGGAATTTAGGGGGGCCTTTTTTAGTTTCTCCAATAACCCAAACACTGGAACTATACGTCATAGTTGGCCGGATAATTGCTGTGTATAGTAGGTGTGACCTCTGGAAGTATGGGCCCTATATAAAACTGGCGATCCTAGACAATGCAATATACTGTGCTTAGCCCTTACGGGCCGCTTGCGCCGTATGTACGCTCTACTAGAGCTTGCTGTCTACCTATACTCCTAATACCCTTAGGCCCTAAACTAGTTGACCCCCAAAGCCTTAAATGTGAATTATATACTAGAGATCTGTAGATTAGTTGCGTTTTCTTATAAAACGGATTAGCTAGTATTTCTCTAGTAAGAATTGGACTCTATGTCGTTTTGCCTATTCTATATAGGTGTTATAGGCTTTCTCTAGTGTTCTGCAGTTCTCTACGGCTGTTGGCCCATATATAATTAGGTTTGTGCCGTCAACGAAGCCTATCCCCTGGGTCGCCCCTTCCTTAAAGGAGTTAAGCTATATATAATATATATAGAGCACTAAAGGATAAACACTATAAGTATCTAATAAGAATATAATAGATAATAGATAAAAAATGGTATAGAGATGCTAAGTATATATATAGATAGCATCTAGTAGAAGTTTAGGAGTTAGGAGACTTAATACTTTAACTAGGAAGATTCCTTATAAAAAAATGCCTAGATAAATAATAGTGGTAGAAGTGCCTAGAGAATATATGTCTATAGTATGTTAAAGAAAGGAAGTAAACTAATTATTAGCCTAAGAAGGACTAAGTATAGTTAAGGACAGATAGCTAATAGTTAGGAAAAGGCAAGGCCTATAAAACTAGAGGGAGCTAGTAGTAGAGTCTTAGACCCTTAAAGAAATTATAGGTTAACACCTAAATTTAAAAGTTAATTAGCAAGGTTAAAAGTTTAAGGCACTAGTAGATAGTGGAGTTATAAGAAACTATATATTACTAGTAGTAGTTAAAAGGATAGGATTACTATATAGATAAAAGGAATACTTATACCTATTAATAACAATTTTAGGAGATCCAATAGCCTATAAAGGGGGTATTATTAATTTAGAAATAGGACCTATTTAGCTAACTATTAAAGGAAGACGAGTTAAGATGTCTTTTAATATCCTACTATTGGAGAAGGATAAGGCGATACTAGGAATACCTTAGTTGTAAGAGTATAATTTAAAGATTAATTAGGTTACAGGTTAGGCTAATATTAAAAATACTTAATAATATAAAGTGCGATAAGCTACTAAAGTGGTATAGTACTAGGTTGGAGTAATATATAAAGAGACTAAGTAAAGCTTAAGTTATAGACTAAAAAGATACCATAAGTATAGTAAAAAACTATAGAGTCTAAAAAGTAAAAGGCTGTTAGAATATATAGTATAGAACTATAAGATAGAATTAAAACCAGAAATAAGTCTAACGTTTTTTCTAATATATAAGCTTACTAAAACAGAGTTAGTAGTTCTTAAGGAGTTTATCTAAAAGAACCTATAAAAGGGATATATTAAACCGTTATAGTTATTAGCGGGATATCTAGTATTATTTATACTAAAGAGAAAACAGAAAACTTAGGATATATATTAATTATAGATAGTTAAATAGCATTATACAGAAGGATAGGTATTTATTCGTATTACTTCCGGTAATACGTATTGCTATTGCAATAGTATTGGGGTGGTAACTGATTTAATTGATGCTTGATTGATTCTCCTATTCTATAGGTAGAATTTAGTGGATTTCCTAAGCTCGCTTAGCTCACGTAACTAACCTAATTAGTTATAGACAACCTCATTCAGACACTGGGAGTATTTAGTTTTTAATAGTGCTTAAGTACGCCTCTTGCCAAATTCTGCCAAGTTCTGCCAGGTCCTATTAAGTTCTGCTAAATTCTACCATATTCCACTAAATTCTATTAAGTTCTACCAAATTCCGCTATGCTCCACTAAGTTCCATTAAGTTCTGCCAAATTCTGCTAGGTGGTTAAAGTGACTAATTACGATTTTCTATGCTCGGTATGGAAAATCGCTATTAGCTCGCTTACCACTAGCGCCTTAGCGGCTGTCCTTGCATCTTTATGTCTTCTCCTCTCTCTACCCACTTGGTAACCTATAGCTTAATTATATTCGTATTAATTAAGTCCTTTAACGCCTGGCAAGGCTTTAATTTTGTTATAGCGTCTACAGGATTACTGCCTCCGTTAATCCATTTAATCTCTACTATCTCTCTTCTTTCGTATAATTATTGTAGACATATTAGGTTAACCATAAGTCGTTTCTCTTATATTATCCCGAGTTTGACTAAGCAATTATATAGAGATTTTAAATTGGTATAAAGGATAAGCGGTAGTTGTTTAAGTTATAGGATCTTCTTAATAGTTGCTTTAATCGCAGCTCCAGTATTAAATCCGTGGGCCATTCCATATAGTTTAGATACTAAGACACTTTGTGTAACCTGCTTGCATTTAATAGATAACTAGTAGAGGATATTAGCCTTATTGTCTTTGTCTATAAGTATAATAATAAAGCCAATTTGGGATAAGAGGTCCTGGTTATTCGCAAAAGATAAGTCTATAAAGATTATTAATTTAAGGGAGTCTTTACTGGTATTAAGTTATACAAAACGGAGCCCTTTTAAGGGGTTATTAATTTGCCACTATAGCTGCTTATTAAGCTGCTTCGCGTGTTCCTCTTTTAAATTAACGACTTATGCTATAAATAAGAGATTAAAGGCAGCTTCTAGTTGGCAGACTATGGCGATATAGGCTCTTTTTGCTCTCTAAGCAATGTACTAGTCTTTTAGTATAACTGCCTTATAGACTTCTCCTCTAAAGCTAGTTAGGTCTATGGCCTTTATAGTAACCAACTTTAGGTTCTGGTATTAACGTTCCTAGGTAAGGGCTATTAAATCTTTTTCTTGCTTAATGTAGCCTCCATTAAACTTAATTAGGGTATTTAGCGTAAGCTTCTCTCTCTCTTTTACTAGGAACTTTGCCTTTTAAAGTTTGGCTTCTTTAGCCTCCGTAAAGGTTTTATTAGCAAGGAACAGTATATTATTAGTCTGCAATTCTATAATTCTAAAGCCGTTACTATTTATATATAGCAAGTCGGGGTTATATATTAACTGGTTTATCCATAGCTTATTAAGGTAGTAATGGTAGTATATATTAAACTAATGGTTACTAGCTTCCGGGACACTGTATAGTGGTTTAATAACTCTTAGAATTAATCCATTCTTTAGTCTGAGTTCTAGTAGTAGGCGTATAAAGAAGTCTCTATTTAGGTGGGTGCTAGACTATATATAAGCTTATAAAATATCACGCATGTATAAAGAAGCTGGTCTTTTTTTATTTTCCTATAGGGTTGCTATAAGTACTAGGATAATTCTCTGGCTAACATATTAAATGGTTGGTAATTATATTAAGACCAGATCTTTACTATAGTTGTTATAGGCTTATATAACTAGTCTAGACTTCTTAAAGGCCTTATCTATTCCAGCATTCTTAATTTTATTAACGAATTGGGAGTTAAAGATTCTAACCCCTTTTAGGACGTCCGCTATATTAATAAACTCTTAGACTCCTTTCTTAAGTAAACCGTTTATCTCCTTACGTTAAGACTCTGTAAATAATAGTAAGGTATACTTAAAGGTTATAGTATTAGGTTTTGTTAGGCTGTCGTTAATAAATATTAATATATCTGCAATGTTTTACTAGGACTTTATTAGCGGTTATTATATCTGTTTTAATCTTTAGTTAGTTCCTTAGTTAGTTTCTTAGTTAATTTTTTCTTTAGTTCCTTATTAGGTTCTTCTGGTTTAGATTATAGGTATGGCTTTACTGCTATAGTCCTGAAATTAATAGGTCTACTAGGAAGTTATATCTTATATATCTCTTTATTAATTTTAAGTAACTTAAATGGGCCAGTCCATTTACCGCTCTGTCTAGTATTGCCTTTACGCTATATAAGTACTTCTAAGTTAAGGGGGAGGTTATAGATTATGGTAACAGATAGACCATTTTATTAGTTTAGTGTATTATTAACTTACTTCTTTACCCTAATCCTTATAATCTCCTCTATTGCTTTCTTTATAGCTGCCGCTTGCTATATAATAAAGGGTGCTAGTAGGTTAAGTTTGCTTATTTAAGGATAGGCGCTAAGGACAAGTAGTGTTAGGACAAAGCCGTTTAGGCTAGCTATATTATTAGCGGCTTTTACTACTATTTATAAGGCTAATTCCTTAGTTATTCCTAAGTCCTATAGCTCCTCTATAATTATCTGGTATACTTAGCATAGGGTTAGGTAAGCTCTTTCTACTATTTTAATAAACCAGTAAGCTTCTACTGGGACGCTCTTAGTTAATATAGCTATTGCTATAGTATGCTGTTAAAACTCCTTGCTTATGAAGTTCTTTTTAGTATTATAGGTAATATAGTTAGGTGGTCTAATATAGGTGTTAATCCAGTATAGTTATAGGATATCCTAAGTGTGCTTTGCGGAGATATTCTATAGCTATCTTACGGCTTAAAATCTAGTAGCTTTATTAATAATATGGAGGATAGGGTTTCCGTTAATATATATAATATTAACAAAAATAGAATGGTTAAAATTAGAATCTTAGTCTTCTTATAATGTAAACTTAAACTATTTAGGGGATTTGCCGTGTTTCTGGCAGTGGGAGTAGTACTTAGTAAGATAGTTAATAACCTGCTTATTAATGTTGTTATAGCTAGAGCGTTCTAATACCTTATATAGTTTATCTGCCGATGGATATCTAAAGCGGCGGTAGAGTTAGCGGAGTTTAGTGGTGGTTAGGTAGCAAGGGTTTTGGTTAAATAAGTGGGTTATAAATAACTATAGTGACTCTTCCTATAGCAAGAAGGGGTGGCTAAATTGGCGAGCTACTGGTACCGATTTTGTTAGGGTGACTAGGACATTTTTGAGGTTATTATAGTAGACCTTTAGTATATCTATATCTGCGAGATATAGTAGGAAGGGTATGTTGGCCTTTATAATATAAAACTTAATATTGCCAATTGGTGTATTAACTATAATGGAGCTAATAGAAGGGGTAGAGTTAATGCTAAACTAGATATTAATAGCGCCGGCCTTTAAGGTATTGATAATGGTATTATGGGTCTTCCTGTATGCGAGGTATTGTCTATAACCTACTATTAATTTCTTTAAGGCTCCTGTGTTAATTATTACTCTATAGAACTTGTTAGAGGTATATTAGCTGGTAGTAATATAGGCAAATGGGTCTAAGTTATTGTGGTAAGCAGTTAGGTTGGTGCCGGTAATTGTATAGGTAAAGGATTGGTCCATTAAGTTAGTTACAGTATTAATGGCTCCTTTATGTTGTATTATTCTGAAAGAGGTAAGGAATAGTTTAGTTTGTTCCTAAGTTAGAGATAGTAGGAGTGACTTAATATTAATTATAAGAGTTTCTATTGCGTTATTAATAGATTCTAAGTTAGGTTTATTGTTATAGTCTATTCCCTTATACTTAGTAATATATTACTTGGCGTGCCTATTAAAGTAGTAGTTAAGTTTGTTCTTAAACTTCTTCCTTAATTTATCGTGTTTTTCTCTTAAGTGTTTAAATAACTAGTAACCTTCCTTATAGCAGACAAAGCAGCGCTTCTTTGGTAATGCATATTAGTTAAATAAGGATAATTGTGTTCTATAAGGTAATTTAGGGTATTATCTATAGTAGCGGCGGTTAGTAAAAAAGGCTTAGGGGTTCTTACTATTTAACTTTTTAAATGTTGTAATGGAGGATTATAAGTTATTAATTAGGTCAGTTAAGCTGTTAGAAGGTTTAAAGCAGGTATATTAACACGCTGGTAACTCCTAGCAGGCGTTAATAAGCTTATTATAAAGAAACTTATCTGTATATAAATCTAGGTTAAGACCATGCTAAAGGTGTCTTAGTTCTTTAATAAGTAACTATAGGCAGTCTAGGGTTAATTTTCTAGTATTCTTACCTTTGCTTATTATAGACCTTAAGGTTATTAAGTTCCATTACCCTAGTATGCCACGCCTATACTTAGGTCCCTTAAAGTAATTGCGCGTAGTGTTGCAGATTTAGTTAAATAAAAGGGTTAGGGTGACGTTCTTAAGGTTAGTGTAGTAGTAGTTAAGTGCTAAGCCGCGTAATATTATAGGGTAGGCTTTAACCTTGGCTTCTTAGGGTATATTAGCTCTACTGCAAAGGTTATAAAAGATGGTAAGTTTAAAGTTAAAGTTATTATCTTTTCCGCTGTACTTGTTATCTTCCATGTATATCTTTGTGAGGTTTATTAGCTCCTTACTAAAACCCTAGTTTTGGTTCTGTTTGGATGGTCCTATTATTATTAACAGATTAGTATTAGGTTGGTTTTGTTATGCCAATAAGATAGGTTATATAGATAGTGCTATAGGTAGGATGGGGTTTGTAGGTATCGTAAGTAGGGTAGGGTTTATGGTTGGTAAGATTAAGATTAGGGTTTTAGTAGTGGTGATACTAGTACTAGCAAAGTTATTCTTAAGAAGGTAGTTAATTCGTCCTAAATTAAACTTCCCTCTAGTTACTATGTGCCCCCTAATCTTAAGCTTAGTCTATTCTATAGGATCTTCTTCTTATAAGGTGTTAAGGAGGGCTTCTAGCATTGTGGTATTTCTATACTTCTTAACCCATACACCATAAACTTAGAGGAATTGTTAAAGGTTATAAACAGTAATCTAGTTACAGTTTCTAAAGGTCAGTACTGTAAAGGTACTAAAGTCTTTGCGGTAGGTTTCCTATAGGTCATTGTCCTTAAGCTAATATACTTCGTACTTAAGGAGCTTAAACTCTATAATTTCTTTAATTTCTTTCTTATTAATGTTATTAGATTATATATTAATTCCCTTACTCTATCTGTCTTGTCCTTTATTAACTTATGCCCTAATATCTAATATATTAATTCTTGTGACTCTTGTTAAGGTTCTAGGTAAAAAAAAACGCGTAATAGACGCGAATTAAGGGTTCCTTGTCTTGTTAAGTTCTAAACGTGTAGTAGACGCAAACTAACTAAAATGCGTAATAGACGCGAACTAAGGGCCTATACTGGATAGGGGTCGGTTCTTTAAATACCTAGGGACTATATATAAAGAATTAAGGGCCTCTCTTGCGAGATGGGGTTGGTTCTTTAGGTACACGTTAACTAATACTCCTTGGCAAGTAATCTGGTAGTAAGTGTGCGTAATAGACGCGAATTAAGGGCCTATACTAGATAGGGGTTAACTCTTTAAATACCTAAGGACTGTGTATAAAGAATTAAGGGCCTCTCTTGCAAGATGGGGTTGGTTCTTTAGATATATGTTAACTGATACTCTTTAGCAAATGTTCTTAATAGGTTGCCTCTAGTTAAAAAGGGACTGTTTGAGTTTGCCTCTCTTTATAGATAATATGTCTCCTGATCTATGATTACTAATTAGTGTTTGTATCACTTCTGGTAATACGTATTACTATTATAATAGTATTGGGGTGGTAACTGATTTGATTGATACTTGATTAATTCTCCTATTCTATAGGTAGAATTTGGTGGATTTCCTAAGCTCGCTTAGCTTACGTAACTAACTGTCTGATTAAGGTTGCGTCCTTGCAGTCATGTGACCGCAAATTGCCATCACGTGACGGCAATCTAGGGCAATTTGCGGCAACTTGCCTACGAACGCGAGTCAAAAGGGGTTGATTACGTGAGCTAA
>Ga0307507_10002597_pt1 | contig 37323 bp, 33 predicted proteins | sample 7_EM_MG_FD_207223 | JGI IMG/M metagenome (GOLD analysis project Ga0307507, IMG submission 207223) | Populus trichocarpa ectomycorrhiza microbial communities from riparian zone in the Pacific Northwest, United States - 7_EM | ecosystem: Host-associated > Plants > Roots > Unclassified | place...
CGACTGTGCCGCGTACGGCACTTCCTGCACCCCACGCAACCCGCTCGGCGCCCCGATGGTCTCCAGCGAGGGCACCTGCGCCGCATTCCACCGGGCGGGACGCGCGGCCAGCGCCCCCACAACCACAGCCACAGCCACAGCCACAGCCGACCGAATCAACGCACTTGGACGAAGGTGAGGACCACATGTCCACAACCACCGATCACGGCGATGTCGGCCCGCGAATCCAGGTCGCCTGCCCGGCGCCGCACGCCGAACACGAGCGGGTCCTGCTCGGACACGGCTCCGGCGGCCAACTCTCGGCGCAGCTGCTGCACGAGCTGATCGTGCCCTCCCTCGGCCCGGCCGCCGCCGACATCTGCCTGGACGACGCCGCCGTGCTCGACCTCGGGACCGTGGGCCGCGCCGCGGTGGGGTATGGCGAGGGCTGGGCGGTGGTGACCACCGACTCCTTCGTGGTGGACCCGCTCGAGTTCCCCGGCGGCGACATCGGCGCCCTCGCCGTCAACGGCACGGTCAACGACCTGGCCATGCGCGGCGCGCAACCCGTCGCACTCGCCGTCGCGCTCATCATCGAGGAGGGCTTCCCGCTCGCCGACCTGCGCCGCATCGTGCGGTCCATCGGCCGCGCCGCGACCGAGGCGGGCGTACCCGTCGTGACCGGGGACACCAAGGTCGTCGGCCGGGGCTGCGCCGACAAGCTGTTCATCACCACGACCGGCATCGGACACCGCACGCCCGAAGCCCGCTGCTCCGCCTCCGCGATCGAGTCCGGCGACGCGGTCATCCTGTCCGGGCCCGTCGGCCTGCACGGCGTCACGATCCTGGCGACCCGCGAGAACCTCGGCTTCGACGCCGACCCGGAGCTTCACTCGGACACCAGGCCGCTACACCGCCTCGTACAGACCATGCTCGATGTCGGCGGCGCGGACGTGCACGCCCTGCGCGACCCCACCCGCGGCGGCCTGGCGTCGGCCCTCAACGAGCTCGCGGACACCTCGGGCGTCGGCATCGTGCTCGAAGAGACTGCGCTCCCGGTCCCGCCGGTGGTCGCGGCCGCCTGCGAGCTCCTCGGCCTGGACCCCCTGCACATCGCCAACGAAGGATGCTGCGTCGCATTCGTCGCACCCGGCGCGGCGGACGCTGTGCTCGCGGCGATGCGGGCCTGCCCCGAGGGCGCGCAGGCTGTGCGGATCGGCACGGCGATCGCGGACAGCCCCGGAAGAGTCGTTCTGCACACCCTGGTGGGCGCGTACCGGATCGTCGACATGCTGGTTGGGGAGCAGCTTCCCCGGATCTGCTGAGGCGGCCGGGTAACGCATAGTGTGGGGAGGGTGATGGCGAACGAGTCCGCAGCCGGCGCACGGGCGCAGGTCCTGGTCGTCGAGGACGATCCGGGGATCGCGCGGTCCATCGCCCGCGGACTCGCCGGGGCGGGATACGGCGTGCGGGTGGTGGGCACCGGCGGCGAGGCGCTCGCGGCCGGGCCGGCCGATGTGGTGCTGCTCGACCTCGGCCTGCCGGATGTGGACGGGGTGGAGGTGTGCCGGAGGCTGCGGCTGCGCACCGACGCCGCGATCATCGTGGTGACGGCCCGCGGTGAGGAGGGCGACCGGGTGGTGGCGCTGGACGAGGGCGCGGACGACTACCTGGTCAAGCCGTTCGGACTGGCGGAACTGCTGGCGCGGATACGTGCGGTGCTGCGCCGGGTCAGGCCGAGCGGTCCGGTCGCGTTCGTGCAGGGGCCGGTCTCGCTCGACCCGCGCACCCGCCGGGTGACCGTGGACGGCGCGGAGGTCCCGCTGACGCCCAAGGAGTTCGACATCCTGGAGTGCCTGGCGGCCGATCCGGGCCGGGTGGTGTCCCGCCAGGAGCTGCTGGAACGGGTGTGGGACGCGAACTGGTACGGACCGACGAAGGTGATCGACGTGCACGTGGCGGCGCTGCGGCGCAAGCTCGGGGTGGCCGGACTGGTCGAGACCGTGTACGGGCGCGGATTCCGCCTCGGCACGGTCGAGTGAGCGGGACGGACGGGTACGCGTGTCGCGTCGCATCACCCTCACCTTCGTCGCGCTGATCGCCGCCCTGCTGGTGCTCGCGGTGGTCCCACTCGGCGTGTCGATCACCGCGAACGACCGCCAGTCCTTCCGGTACGACACCGTCTCCGCCGCGCACCAGGTCTCCTCGGCGGCGGAGGAGTTCCTGGCCGACCACCATCCGGCCGCCGCGATGGACGCGGCGCTGACCGCGGCGGCCGGGCGCGGGGACTGCGCGGCGGTGTACGGGCCCAGTGACGCCCTGCTGGCGAGCGCGGGCTGCGCCGCGGCCTCCGACCAGGACGCCCGCGAGCTGGTCACGCACACGCGGGCGGCACGCGTGGACACCACGGACCAGGACGGCGCGCGCCTGCGGGTGGCGGTGCCGATCGGCGACAACGACGAGTACGCGGGCACGGTGGTGTTCGCGCGCTCGCAGGACCCGCTCGACGACCGGATCGCGGTGATGTGGACCTGGCTGGCGCTGACCGGAGCGGGCGGCCTGCTGCTCGGGGTGGCGCTCTCGCTGCGGCTGGCCCGCTGGGTGTCCCGCCCGCTCAGCGCGCTCGGGCGGGCGGCGGGGCGGCTCGGCGACGGAGCGCTGGACGTGCGCGCCGATCCCGAACAGGGACCGCGCGAGGTGCGCGCCCTGGCCGCGACGTTCAATCGGATGGCCGACCGCACCGAGACCCTGGTGCACAGCCATCGGGGTTGGGTGGCCGACGTGTCCCACCAGTTGCGCACCCCGCTCACGGCGCTGCGGCTGCGCCTCGACGTGCTGGCCGCCGAGACCGGCGGCGAGACCGCCGCGGAGCTGGCCGGGGCCCTGGAGGAGATCGGGCGGCTCTCCCGGCTGGTGGACGGGCTGCTCGCGGTCGCGCGGGTCGAGGGCAGGGTGCCGCAGCCCGAGCCGGTGGACGTCGCGCGCGCCGCCGCCGACCGGGTCGCGGCCTGGGAGCCGGTGGCCCGCGAGCGCCGGATCGGCCTGGCGGTCGCGGCGGACTCGGCCCCGTCCGCCACGGCGCGGCTCGGATCCGGCGACCTGGAGCAGATGCTCGACAACGTGCTGGCCAACGCTCTGGAGGCGGTTGCCGACGACGGCGAGGTGCGCGTCGAGGTCGCCCGCCACGACGGGCGCGTGCTGCTGCGGGTCGTCGACGACGGTCCGGGGATGGGTGAGACGGCCAAGCGGGAAGCGTTCCACCGCTTCGCCAATCCGGGCGCCCGCGGCAACGGCCTCGGCCTGGCGATCGTGCACCGCCTGGTCACCGCCGACGGCGGATCCGTGCGCCTGCTGGACACTCCCGGCGGAGGGCTGACGGTCGAGCTGGACCTGCCCGGGGAAGCGCGCGGCGCCGGCTCCCAGGCCGAGTGATCTTTACTACTTCTGAGCAAGTTCTGAACCGGTTGCACGCAGCCCGGACGCGATCCTGATATCGAGACCGCTCGAAAGGATGCACGTGTCCCGGACCATGGCGACGCACCGTTCCGCCGCTGAGGCGCGGGCCGGCGCGGAGGGCAACGAACGGCTCACCGCGATCACCGGCGCGGTGCTGCTCGCGCTCTTCGCGGCGGAGGGTGTCACGCTTCTGGCATTGCGGGGCCTGCTCTACTGGCACTACTTCATCGGGCTGCTCTTGATCGGCCCGGTCTGCGTGAAGATCGGCTCGACGTGTTTCCGCTTCGCGCGGTACTACTCGGGCCACCCCGACTATGTGCGCAAGGGACCGCCCGCTCCCCTGCTGCGGCTGCTCGGCCCCTTCGTGGTGCTGACCACCGTGGCCGTGATGGGTACCGGCATCGCGCTCGGCTTTCAGGGTTCGAGCACTTACCACGGCATTCCGATCCTGTTCCTGCACAAGGCGAGTTTCGTGTGCTGGGCGGGCGTGATGACCATCCACGTGCTCGCATACCTCTGGCGGCTGCCCTCCCTCGTCGGTGCGGACCTGCGCTCCTCCAGGGCCTACAGCGCCGCCTCCGTGATCGGCGGCCGAGGGCTGCGCTGGTCGCTGACCGCCGTGGCCCTCGGCGCGGGCCTGGCGGCCGCCGTCGCCGGCGCGCACCTGGCCGGCTCGTGGAACCGCTGACGCACACAAGGAAGGACACTGACATGACCGGCTCCGGAAGGCGGAACGCGGCGGCCGCGCGGGACGACGCGGTCGCGCGCATCGGGCGGGTGACCCGGTGGGTCGGGACTGTCGGCGCCGCCGGGGCGCTGGTGGCCGCGGCCGGGTTCGCACACCTGATCCCGACGCACCTGCCGCGACTGAGCGTCGGCGGATCGCAGAGCGGTTCCGGCGGATCCTCCTCCGGGGGTTCGTCCTCAGGCAGCACCTCTCAGACGGGCGGTGCCCAGGGGCCGGCCACTGCGCCGGGCAATGGGGGCGCGGCGCCGTCCCACGTCACCTCGGGTGGATCGTGACGTCTTCGTACCCTGTGACCACGCCGCTTCGATCACGCGCTCCCGGACGCGTCGTCTTCCCCGCGCTCGGCGGCGTCGCGGTCGTGCTGACCGCCGACCCCGATCCGGACGCCGTCGCAGTGGCCTGTGACGCGGTCCGCACCGAGATCGAGGCGATCGACCGCGCGTGCAGCCGCTTCCGGGCCGACTCCGAACTGTCTCGCGTCAACGCGGCGGCAGGCCGCCCGGTGGCGGTGGGCGAGTTGTTCGGCGAGGCGTTGGACACCGCCCTGCGCGCGGCCCGGCTCACCGGGGGCGCTGTTGACCCGACCTGCGGCGCGGCCCTGGAGTCCGCGGGCTACGACCGGGACTTCGAGCTGCTGCGCGCCGGGGACGTGCCGATCACCGTGGGCCGGCCGTTCCCCGCGCCGGGCTGGCGGACGATCGAGTGGGACCGGGCGCGCCTCATGGTGCGCATTCAGCCGGGTACCCGCCTGGACTTCGGTGCGACGGCCAAGGCGTTGGCGGCCGACCTGGCCGCGCGGGCCGCGCTGCGGGCGGTGGGCTGCGGGGTCCTGGTGAGCCTGAGCGGCGACCTGGCCGCACTGGGTCAGGCCCCTGATGGAGGGTGGCGGGTGCGGGTCGCCGACGACCACCGCGCGGGCGACGAGGCCCCCGGTCAGACCGTGACGCTGGAGGGCGGCGGCCTGGCGACCTCCAGCACGACGGTGCGGCGCTGGAACGCCGGCGGAGCCGAGATGCACCACATCCTCGACCCGCGCCGCGGACGGCCCGCCGAGTCGTGCTGGCGCACCGTCAGCGTCGCGGCGGTCGGCTGTGTGGAGGCGAACACGGCTGCGACGGCGGCGATCGTGCTCGGGTCGACGGCTGTGCCCTGGTTGGCCGGGCTCGGGTTGCCCGCGCGCCTCGTGCGCGCCGACGGCGACGTGGTCACGGTGGGCGGCTGGCCCGACGAGCCGGACCGGGCCGAGGCGACCCGCGGCTCCGCCGGGACCGGTGATCCCCGATGACCATCGCCGCGACGGTCGTCAGTTCCAGCATGCCGCTGTGGTACGCGACCCGCGCCACCGGCGTGGTGGCCCTCGTGCTGCTCACCCTGAGCCTGGACCTCGGCATCCTGGTCTCGGTCAGGTTCGCCACCGAGCGCTGGCCCAGGTTCGTCACCATAGGGATTCATCGCAACGTCTCGCTGCTCATCGTCGCGTTCCTCGCCCTGCACATCGTGACGGCTGTGCTCGACTCGTACGCGCCGGTCGGCTGGGCGTCCCTGCTCGTCCCGTTCGTCTCGCCGTACCGACCGCTGTGGCTCGGACTCGGCACGGTCGCATTCGACCTGCTGCTCGCTCTGATCGCGACGAGCCTGCTGCGCACCCGGATCGGATACCGCACGTGGAAGGCCGTGCACTGGGCGGCCTACGCGTGCTGGCCCGTCGCCGTCGTGCACGCTCTGGGCACCGGCACCGACCCCAAGTCCCCCGTGATCCTCACGCTGATCTGCGTCTGCGCGGCCAGCGTGCTGGCAGCGGGATCGTGGCGTCTGGCCTCAGGATGGCCCGCACGGGCCGGCGTCCGGCTCGCCGCCGGGGCGACCGGGGCCGTCGGCGCCGTGGCGGTCGCCGCCTGGACGCTGGCCGGCCCGCTCGCCTCCGGCTGGGCCGCACGGGCCGGTACGCCCGCGCCGCTGCTCGCCCGCGCGTACGGATCGTCAGCGACGACGAGTGCTGCGACGGGCTCGCCGGGGGATGCTTCAGGCCTGCCCGCGCTGCCGTTCAGCACGGCCGTCACCGGCACGGTCACGACCGTGAACTCAGGGTCAGGGCGCGGCAGCGTGACGATCGCGGGATCAGGCCGCGCCCCGGTCACCTTCAAGGTGGTCGTCTCCGGTCCGGCCCTGGACGACGGCGGCGTGCAGATGGACACCAGCCGGGTGACCTTCGGCCCGACCGGACAACCCGGCCGCTACACCGGCCGGGTCACCGCGCTGGACGGCGCCGACATCTCGGCGACGGCCACGGACACGGCCGGCGGCACCGTGAGCCTCACGCTCAACCTCACGATCGACGGCGGAAGCGTGAGCGGCACGCTGGCCGCGACCGGGAGCGGCAGATGAGCGCACTGACGCAGCCGGATCCGCCGCACGGCGACGCGCTCTGGCACGCCGCCCCCGAGAGCGCGGGCACTGCCGGATTGGACACCGCCGGATTGGACCCTGCCGGATCGGACACCGCCGGATCGGACACCGCCGGAACCGGGCGGCTCGGACTGCTGGACGGTCCGCCGGGTCTCGCCGGGCACCTCGCCGCCCACGGGGCACTGCCCGTGCTGGACGGCGAGGCGATCCTCCAGGCGGTAGGCTCCGCCGGGCTGACCGGGCGGGGCGGGGCCGCCTTCCCGACCGAGCGCAAGCTGCGCGCTGTGGCGGATGCGGGGCGCGCCCGACGCGGCGGACGCACCGGTGTCCCGGTCGTGGTGGCCAACGCCTGCGAGGGCGAGCCGGCCAGCGGCAAGGACCACGCGTTGCTGCTGCGGGCACCGCACCTGGTCCTGGACGGCATCGCGCTCGCGGTGCGCGCGGTCGGGGCCGCGAATGCGTATCTGTGCGTACACGAGACCGACCGTGCGGTGCTCCAGAACGTGGACCGCGCCCTGGCCGAGCGCCGCGCGGCCGGGATCGACGAGGTCACGGTGACCGTGGCCGGGGTGCCGGACCGCTATGTCGCGAGCGAGGAGACCTCGCTGGTCAACCTGCTCGACGGCGGTTCGGCACTGCCCCGGTTCACACCGCCGCGCCCGTTCGAGCGCGGCGTCGGGGGCCGTCCCACGCTGGTCAACAACGCGGAGACGCTGGCTCACGTCGCGCTCATCGCGCGCCACGGCGCGGCCTGGTTCCGCAGCGCCGGCACCGCGGACGCGCCGGGCAGCGCGCTCGTGACAGTCAGCGGGGCAGTACGCGCGCCTGCGGTGCACGAGATCCCCCTGGGCATCACGGTCGGCGAGCTGCTCGCCCGCTGCGGCGGCCCGACGGAACCGCTGCAGGCCGTGCTGGTCGGCGGCTACTTCGGCGCGTGGCTACCGTATTCGCGCGCGCTGGAGACCCGGATCACGCCGCGCGCACTGGCAGCGGCCGGGGCGGCCATGGGCGCCGGAATCTTCGTGGCGCTGCCGCGCGAGGCGTGCGGGCTGGCCGAGACCGCGCGGGTCGCCCGCTATCTCGCCGAGCAGAGCGCCGGACAGTGCGGTCCCTGCGTCAACGGCCTGCCCGCGCTCGCCGCCGCGCTGGAGGCCCTCGCGCTGCGCGGCGACCGCCGCGCTCCCGATTACATCAAGAATCTCATACCGTTCGTCTCCGAACGCGGTGCCTGCCGCCACCCGGACGGGGCAACCCGCCTGATCGCCAGCGCCCTGACCGTCTTCGCGCAGGACGTGCGCGGGCACCTGGCCCAGGGGCCGTGCCGGGCGGCCCGCCGCACGCCGTTGCTACCGATCCCGGCGTCCACGGCCGCCACGGCGGGGGTGCGCTGAGCATGGCGCAGAAAGCGAAGAAACGCCTGCGGGTCAACCCGATCGCCTGCGAGGCCCACGGGGTCTGCCTCGAACTGCTGCCGGAACTGCTCGGCGCCGATCCGTGGGGATATCCGGTCGTCTCCGAGCACCCGGTGCCGGACCGGCTGCTCGGGCACGCCAGGCGCGCGGTCGAGTCCTGCCCGACCCTCGCGCTGCTGCTCGTCGAGGAGACCGGGGCCGAGCCTGTCAGTACCCGGCGACGGTCCTGACTGACGCCATCGGCGCCGCCGTGGCTGCTCACGGCGTCGGGAGGAGAACCTGCCGGTCTTCGGGCCGGTGTTCGGAGTTCGGCGTCGATCCCGATGCGGCCCTGATGTCATCGGCTCCCGGCACGTGCCGGATCCAGATCACGGTGCGGCCGCGCAGTTCCCGGCGCAGGCCGTCCTCGACCGCTGCGGCCGTCGCGGCGTCCAGGTGCGCGGTCGGTTCGTCGAGCACCAGGACGGGTGCCCGGGACAACAGCGCACGGGCCAGCGCGATGCGCTGGCGCTCGCCGCCGGAGACCGCGTCGCCGAGTTGCCCGACGCGGGTGCCGAGACCGTCGGGCAGGCTTTCGACCCAGGCATCGAGGCACACCAGCGCGAGGGTCCGCCAGAGTGCCGAGTCATCGGCGTCGGGCCGACCGATGCGCAGGTTCTCCCGAATGGTCGTGTCGAACAGGTGGGCGTCCTGGCCGCAGACCGCGACCAGGCGGCGCACCTCGTCGGGGTCGGTGTCGCGCAGGTCGACGCCGTCGATGCGGACTGATCCGCCGACCGGGTCCAGGGCGCGCGCGGCGAGCTGCGCGAGGGTGGACTTGCCGGCGCCGCTCGGGCCGGTCAGCGTGATCTGTTCACTCGCTCGCAACTGGAATGAGACGTCGCGCAGGACTGTACGGTCGCAGTCCGGCCAGGCCGCGTCGACGCGGTCGAAGGCGAGCGTGGATGCACCGCCCCAGGCGAGCGCAACCGGGCGGGCCGGCGTGGGCACGAGGGCGGGGGCGTCGGCGACGCGGCGCAGCCGGTCCCAGCCGGACCGGCCCCGGTCGTAGGCGCGGGCGGCGTCGGGGAGCGCGGCCGACAGTTCGAACAGGGCGAGCGGGGCGAGCACGACGGCCGCCGCCATCGGGCCCCCGAGCTGCCCCGCGCGCACCGCGCCGAGGGCGAGGACGGCCAGGGCCGCGCTCGTCGCCGCCGAGGCGCACGTGGTCAGGGCCGTGCCCAGGCCGGAGCCGAGCGCGCCGCGCCGCTCCAGCGCCGCGAGCCGACTGTCGTCCTGCGCGATCTGCGCGACGCGGCCGTCTGCCGCACCGTACGCGACCAGGTCGGGCAGCGCGTCCAACAGCTCGACCGTGTGGTCGGCCAAGTCCGCGCGTCCAGCCTGGGTGCGCTGCTCGGCGCGACGGGCCGTGAACCGCGCGACCGCCGGGGCGGCGAGGGCCGCGATCCCCAGCCCGGCACCGAGCACGAGCGCGGCGGCGGGCAGCGCGGCAAGGTCGAACAGCAGCAGCGCCGCGCCGGAGAGCACGATGCCGGCGACGGGAAGCAGTACCTTGAGGAAGAGGTCCTGGGCGGCGTCGATGTCGGCGGTGAGGTTCGACAACAGCTCGCCTCGGCGTTCGGCCGCCATCCCGGCCGGTGCGCGCCGCATCAGGCCCTGGTAGACCCGGACTCGCAGGTCGGCGAGGATCCTCAGGGTGGCGTCGTGTCCGGTGAGGCGTTCGGCGTAGCGCAGTGCGGCCCGCCCGAGGGCGAAGGCCTGTACGGCGGCGATGCCCGCTTGGAGGGTGAGCAGCGGGGGTCGAAGGGCCGCCGTGGCGATGAGCCAGGCGGAGGACGCGGCCAGGCCGATCGTACACATCGCCGCGGCCGAGCTCAGGCCTGCGGCCGCCATGATGCGGGCGGACAGGCGTTTCCGGTTCGCCTGGCTCGTGGCGGGGACCTGCGTCGCGGTCAAGGAGGCGGTCGCTGTCGTGGGCACGGCCGCAGGCACGGTCGTGGACGCAGGGGGCTGTGATCGAGTCGGCTGCGCAGCAGCGGTACCGGGCCGGTCGCTGCGTACCGGTGCCTCGATGTGCACGATCGAGTCGCACAGTTCGAGCAGGGCCGGGCGATGGGTGATGAGCAGCGCGGTGCGGCCGGGCAGCCATGTGCGCAATGCGGCGGTGACGGTGCGTTCGGTCTCGGGGTCGAGGTGTTCGGTGGGCTCGTCGAGCAGGATGATCGGGGCGTCGCGCAGGATCGCGCGGGCGAGCGCGACGCGGCGGGCCTGGCCGCCGGAGATCGCCGTGGCGTCGCGGCCCAGCGACGTGTCGAGCGGGAAGTCGATGCCCGCGACGGCGGCCGCGCGGGCGACGGCGGCATCGTCGGCGTCCGATTTCCCGAGCCGGATGGCATCGGCGACGCTCTCCCCGGTCAGGCGGGGATGCTGCGGAACCCAGGCGAGTTGCGCACGCCACTGCTCGGCGTCCAGGTCCGCCAGGTCCGCTCCCCCGACGGTGATCCGTCCGGCAGACGGCGCGTCGAAGCCGAGCAGCAGGTGCAGCAGCGTGGACTTGCCCGCGCCGCTCGGCCCGACCAGGGCGGTGACCCGGCCAGGGGCGAGCGAGAAGGTGAGGTCGCGCAGCGTGTGTCCGTCGCGGCCCTCCCGGGTGACGCAGACCGCTTCGAAACGGATCTCGGCGCCGGGCGCCGGGATGCCGTCGCCGTGGGCGGGCGCGGGGCCGCGCAACTCGGTGAAGACTCGGTCCGCGGCGGCCAGCCCCTCGGCCGCCTCGTGGTAGCGGGCGCCGACCAGGCGTAGCGGCAGGTACACCTCGGGCGCGCAGATCAGCACGAGCAGTCCGGTGCGCAGGCCGAGGGTTCCGTCGGCCAGGCGCAGGCCGATGCCGACGGCGACCATCGCCACCGAGAGCATCGCGATCAGTTCCAGGGCGAGCGAGGAGAGAAACGCGATACGCAGGGTCCGCATCGTGGTGCGCCGGTGGGCGTCGGCGGCGCTGCGGATCGCGTCGCTCTGGCCGCGGGCCCGGCCGAAGGCGACGAGGGTGGGCAGCCCGGCAATCACTTCGAGGAAGTGTCCGCCGAGCCGTTCGAGCATCGCCCAGCGCCGCTGCATGTGGTCGCGGGTCAGCATTCCGATCAGGATCATGAAGACCGGGATCAGCGGGACGGTCAGCGTGATGATCAGGGCGCTGATCGGGTCGGCGGCCAGGATCCGCACGCCGACCACGCCCGGGACGATCGCGGCGAGGGCGAGTTGCGGAAGGTAGCGGGCGAAGTAGCCGTCGAGCGCGTCCACGCCGCGGGTGGCCAGGACAGCCAGTTCCCCGGTCCGGGTCCGGTCCGCGGCGCGCGCCGGTCCACGTGCCAGGTGCCGCAGCAGGTCTGCGCGCAGGGCTGCTTTCACGGCGGTGGACGTGCGCGCCGCGCCGGCCTCCCGGGCCCAGCTGATCGCGGCGCGCCCGGCGCCCGCCGCCAACAGCCAGGCCACCGCTGCGCCCACGGGGGCGTGCGCGTGCGGGGCCGTGACGAGTCGGGAGACCAGGTCGGCGAGCAGCGTGGCCTGGACGATCAGCAGGATCGCGTCCAGCACGCCGAGCGCGGTCAGTCCGGCGAGGAACAGCCGTACCGGACGGGCCCGGCGCAGCAGCCTGGGGTCGACCGGCTTCATGCGGCGGGCCGCAGCGGCTCGGTCGCCGGGCTGCCTGCGGGCCTCGGTGGCAGGGCGTCGCGTCCGGTGATGCGGGCGCGGAAGACCCAGTAGGTCCAGCCCTGATACAGCAGTACCAGCGGGGTGAACGCCAGCGCGACCCAGCTCATCACGGTGAGCGTGTAGTGGCTCGAGGACGCGTTGGCCACGGTCAGGCTGAACGCCGCCGAGGTACTGGACGGCATGACGTCCGGGTGCAGTGCGATGAACAGCGTCGCCGTCGCGGCCACGATCGCCGCGCCGGTGCCGACGAACGCCCAGCCGTCGCGGTCCTTCCAGGTCGCGTACAGGCCGCCGAGCACGAACAGCGCGGCGAGGACAGCCGTGACACCGGTGGCGGCCGTGCCCTGGTGGATCTGTGTCCAGCTCAGGAAGACAACTGCGAACACGGCGGCGGCCGGGCCGAGCAGCAGCACGGCCTTGCGAGCCCGGTCGCGCAGCTCGCCGTCCGTCTTGAGGGCCAGGAACACCGCCCCGTGCAGGGTGAAGACGCTCAGCGTCGTCAGGCCGCCGAGCAGAGCGTAGGGGTTCAGCAGCGTGAAGAAGGACCCTGTGTAGTTGTGCGCCGCGTCGATCGGCACTCCGCGCACGATGTTGCCGAACGCGACGCCCCACAGCAGCGCGGGGACGGCCGCGCTGGCGGTGTGCGCCAGGTCCCAGCGCCGCCGCCAGAGCGGATCAGCCTCCTTGTTGCGGTACTCGATCGCCAGCACCCGCACGATCAGCGCCACCAGGATCAGCAGCAGCGCCAGGTAGAAACCGCTGAACAAGGTCGCGTACCACTGCGGGAACGCGGCGAAGGTCGCACCGCCGGCGACCAGCAGCCAGACCTCGTTGCCGTCCCAGACCGGCCCGATCGCGCGCAGCATCAGACCGCGCTCGGCCTCGTCGCGGCCGACCAGGTGCAGCAGCACGCCCACGCCGAAGTCGAAGCCCTCCAACAGGAAGTATCCGCACCACAGCACCGCGATCAGAGTGAACCACAGGTTTTGCAGGGACATCGTCGTGCCTCCGTCCAGTCGCGGCGCGGTCAGTAGGCGAAGCCGAGTTGCGGCTCGGCCTCGGGTTCGGCGGGGTCGGCCGGGCCGGGTGGATCGTCCGGTCCGTGCCGGGCGGTGCGCGTCATCAGGCCGACCTCGATCACGGCCAGCGCGGCGTAGAGCAGGGTGAGAACGATCAGAGAGGTGAGCACGGTCCCTGCGCCGACGGTGGGCGACACGGACTGACGCGTCGCGAGAACGCCGAACACGGACCAGGGCTGGCGGCCCATCTCGGTGAAGATCCAGCCGAAGCTCGACGCGATCGGCGCGAGCAGCAGCGACCAGACGGCGGCGCGGTAGAACCAGCGGCGCGTCGGCGCCGGGGTGCGTCCGCGCCGGGTCAGCCACAGCCCGGCCAGCGCGACCAGGGCAGCGAGAAGGCCGAACCCGATCATCAGCCGGAACGACCAGTAGGTCACCGGGATCACCGGGGTGTACGTGCCGGGCCCGTACTTGGCGACCTCGGCCGCCTGCACGTTGTCGATGCCCTGGACCTGGCCGTGGAACGAGCCGGTGGCCAGGAAGGAGAGCAGGCCGGGCAGCCGGAGCGACCAGACCTCGGACTGCCCGTTGAGCGAGCCGATGGTGAACAGCGAGAAGGAGGCGGGTTGCGCGCTGTGGTAGAGCGCTTCGGCAGCCGCCATCTTCATCGGCTGCTGCTCTGTCATGATCTTGCCGTCGATGTCGCCGGTGAGGGCCGCGAGCGCGCAGGCCGCCAGCGAGGTCCACAGGCCCACGCGCAGCGAGGGACGCATCGTGTCAGCGTGCTGATCGCGGCGCAGGTGCCACGCGGCGACCGCGACCATCAGCATCCCGGCGGTCAGGAACGCGGCCGCGATCGTGTGCGCGAAGGCGACCAGCGCGGTCGAGTTGGTCAGCACCGCCCAAATACTGGTCAGCCGCGCGGTATGGGTGACCGGGTCCAGCACGAAGCCGACCGGGTGCTGCATCCAGGCGTTGGCCGCCAGGATGAAGTACGCCGACAGCGTCGTGCCGATCCCGACGATCCAGATGCAGGCGAGATGGATCCGGCGCGGCAACCGGTCCCAGCCGAAGATCCACAGGCCGAGGAAGGTGGACTCCAGGAAGAAGGCCAACAGCCCCTCGATGGCCAGCGGCGCGCCGAACACGTCGCCGACGAAGCGGGAGTACTCGCTCCACGCCATGCCGAACTGGAACTCCTGCACGATCCCGGTGGCGACGCCGAGCGCGAAGTTGATCAGGAACAGCCTGCCCCAGAACTTCGTCGCCCGCAGATACCTCTCCTTCCCGGTGCGCAGCCACGCAGTCTGCAACCCGGCCGTCAGGAAGGACAGGCCGATGGTGAGCGGAACGAACAGAAAGTGGTACACGGTGGTGATGCCGAACTGCCAGCGGGCGATTGCCAACGCGTCCACGGCGCATGGTCCCTTCGACGGAGGTCGCGGTCGTATTCGCCAGTCTGTTCGCCTGTCGTGGCCGCCGGTCAGGGCGCAGCGGCCCCAGTAGCCGGGACCAAGGTCCCGGGCGAACGCCCTTCGAGACAGGCACTGCGGCCCGAGCCACGCGACGCCGGCGGCGTCATAGTGGAGGGGAGCGGAAGGTGGTTGCGATGGGCGAGGTACTGCGCATTCCCTGGGACGATGCCCTGACGTCGTACGACTTCGGGCACGACCATCCGCTCGCCCCGGTGCGGGTCGAGCTGACGATGGCCTTGGCCCGCGGGCTCGGCGTGTTCGACGCGCCGGGCGTCTCACTCGCAGCGGCCCCGCCCGCCGACGACTCGCTGCTCGCACTCGTGCACGCGGAGGACTACATCCACGCGGTGAAGAACGTCGCGCACAGCACCCTCGCCGAACGGCTGCGCTACGGGCTGGGCACCGACGACAATCCGGTGTTTCCCGGCATGCACGAGGCCTCCGCGCTGGTCGTCGGCGCGAGCGTGGCGGCGGCGGACGCGGTGTGGTCGGGCGCTTCCCTGCACGCCGCGAACATGGCAGGCGGGCTGCACCACGCGATGCGGGCGCACGCCTCGGGGTTCTGCCTGTACAACGACCCGGCGATCACCATCGCCCGCCTGCTGGACCAGGGCGCTGAGCGCGTGGCGTACGTCGACATCGACGCGCACCACGGCGACGGGGTCCAGGCCGCCTTCTACGACGATCCCAGGGTCCTGACGATCAGCCTCCATGAGCATCCCAGCACCCTGTTCCCGGGAACCGGCCTGCCCGGCCAGTGCGGCGGCCCCGCGGCGGAGGGGATGAGCGTGAACGTGGCGCTGCCGGCCAGGACGCGCGACGAGCCGTGGCTGCGCGCCTTCGACGCAGTCGTGCCGCCACTGCTGACCGCGTTCGCCCCAGACGTACTCGTCACGCAGCACGGCTGCGACAGCCATGCGCTCGACCCGCTCACGCACCTCATGCTCACCATCGACGGCCAGCGCATGGCCGCCGAGGCCCTGCACCGGCTCGCCCACGGACATGCGGACGGCCGGTGGCTGCTGCTCGGCGGCGGCGGTTACGCAGTGGTCGATGTTGTACCGCGGATCTGGACGCACGTGTTGGCAGAGGCTGCTCACCATCCGATCGCGCCGGACACCGAGACGCCGAAGGAGTGGCGTGAGCACGTCGCCGAACGCACCGGGCAGGCGGCCCCGGCGTCCATGACGGACGGGCACCACCCCGCGCCGCGCCCGTGGTCCGGCGGCTACGACCCGGCGGATCCGGTCGACCGCGCGATCCTGGCGACCCGCCGCGCCGTCTTCCCGCACCACGGCCTCGACGTAATGCACTGACCGTCACGCGACGGAAGGGGACCTTCGCCCGCGCGGTCCGGGACTTGCGCCGGTGGGGTGGCGCAGCCATGGCGGCAAGGCTGGAAACGGTAAACCCCCAGCCGGCTCTCCAGGAGAAGAAGGACCATGAAGGCAGCCGTCGTCACCGACTTCCACACCCCGCTCCAGGTTCAGGAGCTCCCCGTTCCGACGCCCGGACCGAACCAGGCCCTCGTGCGCATCGAGGCCAGCGGCGTGTGCCACACCGACATCCACGCGGCGCACGGAGACTGGCCGGTCAAGCCGTCCCTGCCGTTCACCCCCGGCCACGAAGGCGTCGGCATCATCGAGGCCCTTGGCGAGGGCGAGCACGGCCGCCGCGTCGGCGAGCGCGTCGCCATCGCCTGGCTCGCCTCCGCCTGCGGACGCTGTGAGTACTGCGTCTCCGGCAGCGAGACCCTGTGCGAGAGCCAAACCAACAGCGGTTACTCCGTCGACGGCGCCTATGCGCAGTACGCGATCGCCGACGCCCGCTACGTCGTTCCGGTCCCGGACGGTGTCTCCGCGTTCGACGCCGCCCCGCTGTCCTGCGCCGGCGTGACCACGTACAAGGCCGTCAAGACCGGACGGGTCGGCCCCGCGGACAAGGTCGCGATCTTCGGCGTCGGCGGCCTCGGCCACCTGGCCGTGCAGTACGCCCGGATCGCCGGCGGCATCGTCACCGCCGTCGACATCGACGACGCAAAGCTCGAGCTGGCCCTGGAACTGGGCGCGGACCATGCGGTCAACGCCGCCAAGACCGACCCGGTAGCCGCCATCCAGGAGCGCGGCGGCGTAGACGTGGCCATCGCGCTGTCCGCCTCCCCGAAGTCCTTCCGCCAGGCGTACGAAAGCCTGCGCCGCGGCGGTCGACTCGTGTGCGTCGGCCTTCCCGCCGACGGCAGCCTGACCATCCCGATCTTCGACCTCGTGCTCGGCGGCAAGTGCGTGATCGGCTCGATCGTCGGCACCCGCCAGGACCTGGCCGAGGTCTTCGAACTGCACCGGGCCGGACGCACCCGCGTGATCGCCGAGAGCCGCAAGCTCGACGAGGTCAACGCCACCTTCGAGGACGTGCTCGCCGGCCGGATCCCGGCCCGCGTCGTCTTCGAATTCTGATCCAGCGGCTCCGCTCCACCGCCCGAACGCGCGGGCCGCGTATCGCGGCCCGCGCGCCGCGCTGTGGGCGGGAGCGAACCCGATGAAGGGACAAGCCATGAGGATCCTGATTTCCGCGGCGAGCAAGCACGGCGCGACCGGGCAGATCGCCCAGAGGGTCGCGGACACCCTGACCGAAGCAGGCCTCGAAACCGTCGTGATCCCCGCCGAGCAGGTCACCACCCTGACCGGCTTCGACGCCGTGGTGCTCGGCAGCGCGGTGTACATGGGCCACTGGCTCGCCCCGGCCCGGGACCTGGCCGAGCGGTTGGCCCGGGAGGCGGACGGGCGGCCGGTGTGGCTGTTCTCCAGCGGCCCGCTGGGCGACCCGCCCAAGCCGGAGCAGGACGCCGTGGACGTCGCGCCGCTGCTGGCGGCCACCGGGGCGCGCGGACACCAGGTGTTCAGCGGCCGCCTCGTGCGCAAGCAGCTGTCCTTCCCGGAGCGCGCCGTCACCGCGGCGCTCAGGGTGGCCGACCGGGACGACCGCGACTGGACCGAGATCGCCGCCTGGGCACGGAAGATCGGCGAAGCCTTGAGCGCCGAGACCACCGAGACCCCGCGTTCAACCTGACCGGGCACGCATCCCCGAGAGGACTGTGAGCATGTCCGCAGTATCAGCGCCCCACATCAATCCGATCCGAGTCGATGCCGGGCTGGACGGCCCGTTGTCCCGCTGGCTTTGGCTGGTCAAATGGCTGCTCGCCCTGCCGCACTACGTCATCCTGTGGCTGCTCGGCATTGTCTACACCGCGCTGAGCCTGGTCGCGCTCATCGCGATCCTCTTCACCGGCCGCTACCCGCGTGCCATCTTCGAATTCAACGTCGGAGTGCTGCGCTGGAGCTGGCGGGTGGCGTACTACTCCTACGGAGCGTTGGGCACCGATCGGTATCCGCCCTTCACTCTGGCCGAGGTCCCCGATTACCCGGCCCGCCTGGAGATCGCCTACCCCGAGCAGCTCTCGCGCGGGCTGGCGCTGGTCAAGTGGTGGCTGCTCGCGATCCCGCACTACCTGGTCCTGGCGGTGTTCCTCGGCGGGCTGCGCTACGGCTGGGCCGCACCCAGCTTCGGGCTGCTCGGCATCCTGGTGCTGATCGCCGGTTTCGCCCTCGCCTTCACCGACCGCTACCCGCCGGAGCTCTTCGACCTCGTCATGGGCATCAACCGGTGGGTGCTTCGGGTGGTCGCCTACGCGAGCCTGATGACCGACCAGTACCCGCCGTTCCGCCTGGACCAGGGCTCCCGTGAACCGGTCGAGCCGGTCGGACCAGCCGATCGAGTTTGAGCGCCACGTATCCGAGCACTGATAGCACGCACACGACGAGCAGATCCGGCACTGTCAGCGGCTTGGTGCCGAGCAGATCCTGCAGTGGCGGCAGATAGAGGCCCGCGAGTTGCAGCAGCAGCGCACCGGTGACGGCCGCGGGCAGCAAGGGATTGGTGCGGGTGCCCGGCCGGGCGCGGGAGGCCAGGGCGACGGCGAGTTGAGTGGTGCCCAGGGCGAAGAACGCCATGCTCTGCCAGGGCCGGCCAGTGGCATGCGCCCACAGTGCGACCCCGAGGGTCACGGCACTGATCACCGTGCCGACCCGCAGGACGCGCTGCCACAGGCCCGCGCCGAGGATACTTTCGGCGGGAGGGCGCGGTGCGCGGCGCATGGTGTCGGGCTCGACCGGTTCGCTGCCCAGGGCGACGCCGGGCAGGCCGTGGGTGAGCAGGTTGACCCACAGGATCTGGGCGGGCAGCAACGGCAGCGGCAGGCCGACGAACGGGCCGACGAGCATGACCACGATCTCCGCGGTGCCGCCGGCGAGGGCGTAAAGCAGGAAGCGCCGGATGTTCGCGTAGACCCGCCGTCCCTCCTCGGCGGCGGCGACCACGGTGGCCAGTTCGTCGTCGGCGAGCACGAGGTCGGCGGCCTGCCGGGCGACCTCGGTGCCGCGCCGGCCCATGGCCACGCCGATGTCGGCCCGGCGCAGCGCAGGGCCGTCGTTGACGCCGTCCCCGGTCATCGCCACCACGTCCCCGGCGGCCCTGCGTGCCTCGACGATGAGGAGCTTTTGTTCCGGAGTCGCGCGGGCGAAAACCTGCGCCCCGAGCAGCGCGCCCGTGTCGCCCGCGGTCAACCGGTTGCAATCGACCACAATGCCACCGGGCTCGATGATCCCCAGGACGGTGGCGATGGACCGGGCGGTGGCCGGATGGTCTCCGGTGATGAGTACCGGCGTGATGCCCGCAGCGCGGCAGGCGGCGATGGTCGCCGCGGCGGAGGCGGGCGGCGGATCCAGGATGGCGACCAGCCCGAGCAGCCGCAGCCCCTGCTCGAGCACGGATGCATCCGGCGTACCCGCATCGTCGGTGTCCTCATCCAACGCCGCGCGCTCGGCCTGGGCGACGGCCAGCACCCGATAACCGTCCTGGGCGTACTGGTCGGCGCGCCGGACAGCGCGGGCGATCACGTCCGGGGGGTCGGACAAGACCGGCGGACGCAGCAGTACCTCGGGGGCTCCCTTGCATACGATCCGCACCCCGCCGTCCGTCAGGCGGTGCACGGTGGTCATGCATCGCCGGTCACTCTCGAACGGCACTTCCATGACGCGCGGGAAGCGGTTCTTGAGCGCCCGCGGTTCGAGCCCGAATTTGCCGGCCGCCACGAGCAGCGCGGCTTCGGTGGGATCGCCCAGCGCGCGCCAGCCGGGGTCGTCGTCCGTGGGCGGGCGCAGCGTCGAGTCATTGCACAGGATCGCGGCGGCGAGCAGCCGGGCCAAATCCGGGTCCTGCTCTGGACTGGGCACGTGGCCGTCGCGACTGATCCGCCCGTCCGGGCCGTATCCGGAGCCGCTGACCGCCGCCTCACCACCCTCGGTCCACACGACGCGGGCCACCATCGCGCCCTCGGTCAGGGTGCCGGTCTTGTCGGTGGCCAGTACTGTGACCGAGCCGAGCGTCTCGACCGCGGGCAGGCGGCGTACCAGGGCGTTGCGCGCCGCCATACGCCGCGCACCCAATGCGAGAGCGAGGGTGACCACGGCCGGCAGCGACTCCGGCACGGCCGCCACGACCAGACTGATCGCGGTGACCACCATCAGCTCCACCGGTTGTCCGCGCACCAGCCCGATCGCCATCACGACCGCGCACAGCAGCACCGCCACTGCGGCGAGCGCGCGGCCGACCCCGACCAGGCGACGCTGCAACGGCGTCAGCACCGGTCCGGTGGCCATCAGCGCGGCGACCCGGCCCATCGCGCTCTCGGCGCCGGTCGCCGTGACCCGGGCCAGGCCCCGCCCGCGCACGACCACGGTGCCCGCCGAGAGGACGCTGACACCGCGGTCGGCTGCCGGCCGGTCATCGAGGGCCGGGGCCTTGTCCACAGGCATCGACTCACCGGTCAGCGCGGACTCGTCGACCAGCAGCGCCACGGCCTCGACCACGCGTGCGTCGGCCGGGACGATCTCCCCCTCCGCGAGTACCAGCAGGTCCCCCGCCACCACCTCGCGCGACGGAATGCTCATCTGCCGGCCGTCGCGCAGCACCCGGGTCTCCGGTGCGGTCAGCCGCGTCAACGCACTGATCGCCTGGTCCGCCTTGACCTCCTGGACGATCCCCACACTCGTATTCACCACGATGACCAGCAGGATCACCCCGGCGTCCGGCCAGTCCCCGGTGCCGACGGTCAACGCCGCGGCCACCAGCAGGACCGCGATCAGCGGATCGCGCAGCTGCATCACGACCCGCTGCCACAGCCGGACCCGGCGTGCAGTCGGCAGCGCGTTGGCGCCGTCCCGCGCCAAGCGCCCGGCGGCCTCGGCCGAGGTCAGCCCGGTGTGGGCGGCCGCCTCAGCCGTCTTCTCACGCATCACGGGAATCTGGTCTCCCCCGATGTCCCAGCCGTGTCGTGCAGGATTTCGTGCTCGAACTGATCCCAAAGGTCCCGTCGACGCGGATGCCAGCGGCGGCGGGTGCGCGCCTCGCGGGCCGGTTTGGGGGCGGGCACCGCGAGAACCGCGCAGCGGGCACGGCGCAGGCAGCCGCGGCTGACGGACCCGGCCCAGCAGGCGTGCCAGAGTCCGCGGCCGCTGTTGCCGACGACGATCAGGTCGCCGGGGTGGGTCGCACTGGAGGTGATCCCCCGCAGGACGCCGCCGTCCACGACCTCGAAGTGGATCTCGAGGTCGGTGGGGATCGCGCCGAGGGCGTCGAGGAACGCGTCCCGGATCGCTTTCTGGTCTATGCCCGGGATGCCGTTCGTGCGGGCGCGCACTGCGTACAGCGGCAGTCCTCGACGACGCGCCTCGGCGACAGCGGCGCGCAGCGCGGCGAGCCCGGTCAGCGAGCCGTCGACACCGAGGACGACGGCGGGGTGTCGGAGGTTCTCCATGGATGTCACAACCCTTCCTCGCTGGTGGGCCGGTCCGGCCGGGTGACGCCTGGCGCTCAGTGCGCCGGGCTGCTGAACGGCCGGGCGGCGGGGCGGTCCTGGATCCGGACGCGCAGCCGGTCGACCACGCCGACGACGCCGTCCAGCCCGCGGGTCAGCCGCGCCGTGTCGCGCGCGACGAACTCGTTCTCCATCTCGCCGGACAGGGTCACCACGCCCGCGAGCACCTTCACCTCGACCGCGAGCGGGTCGACGCACATCCCTTCCCTCAGCACATCGCGCATCACAGCGTCGTGGATGTCCGCGTCGGTGCGCAGGAACGGCTTGAGCAGGTCGCCGCGGCTGACGATGCCGACCAGCACCCCGGCCTCGTCGACCACCGGCAGCCGCTTGATCCCGTACCTGCGCATCACCCGGGCGGCCTGGGCGAGGCTCTCGGACGCCGCGACCGTGATCGCGGGCGCCGTCATCAACGAGCCCGCGGACTCGGCCCGCGCCTTGGACTGCGCGCCGCGCCCCCGACGGGTCAGCAGCTCCCAGGGCTCGGGGTAGCCCTCGACCTGGTGGGCCTCCTTCTCGATCAGGTCCGCCTGCGAGACCACGCCGTCCACGTGGTACTCCGCGTCCACCACGGGCACCGCGCTGATCTCGTGCTCCAGCAGGATCCGCACCACGTCCTTGTAGGGGGTGAAGGGGCGGATCGAGACCACTTCGCGGGTCATCACGTCTGCTACACGGCTGTTGCGCATGTCGGCTTCCCTCGGGCTTCGAGTCGTTTATCTCTGCCTTCGAATACAGAGTCCCGCGCGCCGGAAGGGCGGGCCACGGCCGCAGGTCCCCCGGCCGGCGGGCAACTCGACCCTTCTCGCGGCAACCGGCGAGGGCGGCGTCGAAACCGGCATGTGAAGCGGGAAGGACCCTGCCCGCTTCTCGCGGATCCTGATCGCGTGGTGCGCGGTACGAGACCGCTACTCCGCGTCCGTAATTACGGGTCCTTCCCGCTGCCTTCAGCACACCATGCCCGTCTCGGCGCCACCAGGGGCAAAGGTCCTGGGATGAGGTCCGCGGCCTCGGTTCGCCGGCGCGGCCGCCTCGTGTGCTCAGCTCAGCGGCACGACGGCGACCGGGGACTGCGCCTGCGCGAGCAGCCCGTGGATAACCGGACCCACGCCGAGCGAAAGAGGCCCGCGGCGGCGATGGGCGCCCACCACGGTCAGCCTCGCCTCCCGGGAGGCGTCGGCGAGCACTGCGGCCGGATGTCCACGCAGGACGGACAGCTTGAACGGCACGTCGGGGAACTTGTCGCGCGCACTGTGCACGATCGCGACCACGTCGTCCGCCGCCAGGCGGGCAAGGTAATCAGTGTCGCTGATGTACGGGCTGTTGGGAGGGTATGGAGCCCACGCACGCACCGCCCGAACCCCGACCCCGGCACGTGCGGCCTCTTCGAACGCGAACAGCACCGCCTCCTCGGATTCGCCGTGCTCGACGCCCAGTACGATCTCGCCCACCCGGGCGTCCTCATGACCGCGTGCCCGCACGAACACCGCCGGGCAGTGCGTGTGCGCAGCCACCCGCAGACTCACCGAGCCGAGCGGCAGCCCGGCGAAACCGCCGCGCCCGCGTGTGCCGAGCACCAGCAGCTCCGCCTCGCGGCTCGCGGCCACCAGGGCGCCGGCGGCGCCCTCGTGCGACAACTCCGAGGTCAGGAACAGGTCGGGGTGCACGGCGCGCAGGCGGTACTCGACCTGGGCGAGTAGACGCGCGTGGATCGCATGCGAGGGATCCGTGACACCGTCCGCTCCCGGCCCTATCAACGCCGAGCCGGGGTCGAAGTCGAGCGCGTGGATCACGTGCAGCGGCAGGCCGCGCTCGACGGCCTCGGCGGCGGCCCAGTCGGCCGCCCGCGCCGCGTGCTGCGAAGCATCGATGCCGACGATGACCGGCCGGCCGCGGTTCGTCGTGGTCACGGAATCCTCCCGGGGCTCCGGGGCGCGACGGCTCCGGTCGTCCGATCGGATCGGCTCGGAGCCGCTGCCCGCAGGGAACTTGTCTCTCCCCCGACCATCGCTCCGATCGGCCGCGACGGTCAGAGTCGTCAGACCCCCGGCCGGACGCCGGGTGGCCCCTGTCCACCCGTGGGTTTCCCAGCGTCCTGCACAACGCCCGGAATCCCGTAATCGCACGAACACAAGTTCAGAATTCCATCCGGAGTTACCCGCTTCGCCACTGCGACGGCTTCGCATCTCACCGTGGATATCCAGAACATATGAGCTGATCAAATCCGCCGAAGGCCACGGAAGGTATTCCACAATTCCCAATACCTTTCGCCATAGGGCCTTTGGGCACTATCCGCGCCCTCGACAGCTTTGCCACATTGGCCTGGGGGGCTGAAATCTCATGCTGTCGCCGACTGGTGCCGCAGCGCTCGCTGTGACTCGCTCGAAGCACGCAGAAGTCACGTGACCACGCGACGACTCCTGCTCCATGCCACGCCCTTCGAAAGCCAGATATCTCAGATCTCGGGGCGTATTCGATGGAAAGCCAGGGAGGGCCGGAACACATGAGCGAGGCCAGCAGGAGGCCGGGGATCACGCCATTGGCGGACTGCCCCTACTGCGAAGGCGAAGGCACGGATCCGACCTCGGCGCTGGGCCGGTGCGTCCAGTGCTGCGGTACGGGACGTGTGGCCCGCTTTCTCGCCGAGCGCACCCTGGCCCGCTGGGCCGGGAAGAACCGGTCGCAGGGAGCCCGGCAGCCGGCCCGATACGACGGGATCGAAGACGAGGTGCCTGCGCAGTACCGCAATCGGGACAACGGCCCCGACCCGGGGAAGCCGCCTCTGGCACCACACGGTGATGCGGCGGCCTGACCGCCACGGCGCTCGACCCGCCGGCAACGCGGGTCGTCGTGGCCGGCGGGAGCGCGGTCCCTGCGCGGACAGCCGCGGCTGTCAGTGGCCTGTCGCCGGGTGGTGTCGTGTCGGGACCAGCGGCTTGAGCGCGCGGGACCTTCGCCACCCTGCGCGCGGCGGTCCGCCGGGCGAGGCTGGTGGGGAGTTGCCCGCACCGGCGGGCCGCTCCCGGGAGAGGAAGGAGTGAGGAGTATGGCCCACATGACCGTCGCGGACGTGATGACCCCGGCCACGCGCGTGATCACCGCCACGAGCGACACCACGTACAAGCAGGTCGCCACGCTGTTGTCCGAGCACCACATCAGTGCCCTGCCGGTGCTCGACGCCGACGGAAGGGTGATCGGCGTCGTGTCCGAGGCCGATCTGCTGCCCAAAGAGAGCCGCTCGCAAGACGCCCCGACCAACCGCCCCGCCGCCTCCCTGAGCGAGCACCACGCCCGCCAGAAGGCCCGAGCAGCCACCGCGGCCGAGCTGATGACCACCCCGGCGGTCACCGTCACAGCGGGCACGCCCGTCTCGCAGGCCGCCCGGCGGATGGAGCGCGCCCGCGTCAAGCGGCTGCCGGTCCTCGACCCGGACGGGCGCCTGGCCGGGCTGGTGAGCCGCGCCGACATCCTGCGCGTCTTCCTGCGCTCCGACGCGCAGCTGCTCGAGGACGTGCACGAACTGCTCGTCGAGCAGTTCTGGATCGATCCCGCCGGCTGGAGCGCCGACGTGGACGACGGTGTGGTGCGGCTGTCCGGACAGATGGAAACCAACAGCCTCGTCCAGATCGCGGTCCACGCCGTGGGCCGCATCGACGGTGTGGTGGCCGTCGAGAACGACCTGACCTACGCACTCGACGACACCGAGCTGCGCTCAGTGCCCGACGCGCCCTACGGCTCGGTCTTCGACACCCGACACTCTCGCCCACACGACTGATACACCACCGACAACGCCAGAATGCCCAAACCGAGGGCGCCGCGGGCATCGATCGTGGCGGTCTGTCCCCCGCCCCGATCCGCCCGGCCCCGCGACCGGCATCGGCGTCCTCGTGCATCAACCGTCAACCGCGGGCGCTCGTCGTCTCCTGCTCGAAGCGGCGCCACACGTCGTGCGGCGTGCGGATCCAGCGATGCTGCGGCACCGCGCGGGCCAGGGGCGGGGCGGGCACGATCAGCAGCGGACAGCGCGCCTTGCGCACGCAGGTGTGCGCGATCGAGCCCGACCACAGCGTGTGCCACCAGCCGGTTCCGCTGGTGCCGATCACCAGCAGGTCCCCCGGCTGGTCCGCGCAGTCGACCAGGGTCGCGGCGACCGGCGGCGGCAGCAGTGCCCGATGCACGTCGAGTCCGACGGGCACACCGCCGAGTGCCTCGGCGAACACGGCGTCGATCTGGCCGATCTTCGAGTCGGGCCAGAGCGCCTCGACGCGCACGGCGTACAGGGGCAGATCCCGGCGCACCGCCTCGGTCACGGCGGCGCGCAGCGCGGCCAGCCCGGGCAGCGCTCCGTCGATGCCGACTACCACACACGGACCGCGCTGCACGTCCATTCCACGAACCTTCCTTCACTACCTACGCGTCGGCCGTGGTCTCACCGTCTCGCTCGAACAGGTATTCCTCGGCGCTTCGCTTGCTGGTATGCCGCCTGATCCGCCTCCCGGACCCGGGGTCGCCGCGCCGTGGCGGCGCGCTCTCCCACCCCCGACTCTCCGACCGGCCGGCTGCGGCGGACAGGGGCGCAGGCCCCGTCTCGGCCGGCCCAAAGGCCCGCCCGGGGACCGGCCGAGTCCGGCGGCCTCGCGCGGAGCCGACGGTCGGCCCTATCCCCTGGTGTCGGGCCGCGCGAAACTGGTTGAAGGAGCCGCCTGGCGCGGCGAGGACTGTGGAGAACCGAGGTGGTCCCGTAAGCACTGTGCAGGTTGCCGAACGGGTGGAGACGGTGCCGGAGACGATGGACGCCTGGGTCGTGCAGGTCCCGGGGCCGATGGCGGGCGGGCCGCTGCGGCGGGTGCGCCGCCCGGTGCCGCAACCCGGCCCGCACGAGTTGCTGGTGCGGGTGCAGGCCTGCGGGGTGTGCCGCACCGACCTGCACCTGGCCGAGGGGGACCTGGCGCCGCACCGCCCGCAGTGCACGCCGGGGCACGAGGTGGTCGGCGTCGTGGCCGACCTGGGCCACCAGGTCGCCGGGTTCGCCCACGGCGAACGGGTGGGCGCCGCCTGGCTGGCCTCGACCTGCGGGGTGTGCGGGTACTGCGAACGCGGCGCGGAGAACCTGTGCCGCCGCTCGCGCTACACCGGCTGGGACCTGGACGGCGGCTATGCCCAGTACGCGACCGTGGACGCGGGATACGCCTACCGGCTGCCGGGCGGTCCACCGCCGGAGGAACTGGCGCCGCTGCTGTGCGCCGGCATCATCGGGTACCGCGCGCTGAAACGGGCCGAACTGCCGCCGGGCGGCCGCTTGGGTATCTACGGCTTCGGCGCTTCCGCGCACCTGACGGCGCAGCTGGCCATCAGCGGCGGCGCGACGGTGCACGTGCTGACCCGGTCCGCCGAGGCCCGCGCTCTGGCCCTCAGCCTCGGCGCGGCTTCCGCGGGCGGAGCGTACGACGCGCCCCCGGAACCTCTCGACTCGGCCATCTTGTTCGCCCCCGTGGGCGACCTGGTGCCGGTCGCGCTCGAAGCCCTCGACCGTGGCGGCACGGTCGCGATCGCGGGCATCCATCTGAGCGATATCCCGGTGCTCGACTACCAGAGGCACCTTTTCCAGGAGCGCACCGTGCGAAGTGTCACCGCGAACACCCGCGAGGACGGCACAGAGCTGATGGCCCTTGCCGCGTCGGTGCGACCCCGGATCGCGGTGACCCGTTATCCGATGGACCAGGCGGACCGGGCGCTGGCGGACCTCGCCGCGGACCGGGTCACCGGCGTCGCAGTACTCGTACCCTGACGGACGACGGCGTAGGGGGCCGGCGCCATGGCGCCGGCCCCCTACGCTCGTGCCCTACTCGGTGCTCTCGACCTTGATCTTGTGGCTCGCGGCCTTCTTCGTCTCGCTCAGTTCGACGCGGATGGTCAGGATGCCGCCCTTGTAGCCGGCGGCCGCCTTGTCCGTCTTGGCGCCCTCGGGCAGGCGCAGGCTGCGGGTGAAGGAGCCGTAGCGGAACTCGGAGTGGTGGCGCTCCTTGGTCTGCTCGCTGCGCTCGGCGTGGATCGTGAGCAGGTCGTCCGTGACGGTGACCTCGACGTCCTTGGCGGGGTCGATCCCGGGCAGTTCGGCGCGCACGACGTACGCTCCGTCCTCGAAGTGCGCCTCGACCCGGATACCGTAGGCCTCGGCCGGCGACTTCCAGCCGAGCAGCAGCTGGAACGGGTCGATCAGAGTACTGATGTCGGGCAGCAGCGGGAACTGCGCCCGGCGGGTGATCTCGCTCATCGCGATCTCCTATCCGGAGGCCTCATCGCCTCCTGATCCCAATCAAGTCCCGCGTCGAGATCCCGAGAAGTGCCGAACGGCCCGACTCGGACCGCGGGACGGCACCGTCCGTTCACGATCCGCGCGGCGGCTCGGGCTCCACGGCCGTGGGCACACCCGCCCTGGCGGGCAATGCGATCAGGACCAGCAACGCGCCGGCCGCCACGACGATCGCGGCCATACCCAGCGCGAGGTCCATCCCGGAGGAGAACGCGCTGCGCGCCGCGCAGCAGCCCGGCCGTCAAGACCTACTTGCGCCCCACCCCGTCGCTCACGCTGCAAGCGACACGCACAGGACGCCGAGCACCACGCCGCGGTGGCGGGCCCGAACCGGGTCGGCCGCGGCTGCCGGGCGGTGCGCGAGAGATGTCGTCATGATGTCCTCCACCCCTCCATAGCAGCACTCATATTCACCTGGCCGACGACACGACCGTCTGCGCTCGCAGCCGCGTGTCCAGGTGGTGGATCAGGGGAATGCCGGTGGGGATCTCGAGGTCCGCGATCGCGTCGTCCGCGATCCGATCCAGATGTTTGACCAGCGCGCGCAGCGTGTTGCCGTGTGCGACGACCAGCACGGTGCCGAACGCGTGCAGGTCCGGCACGATCGCGTCGTACCAGTACGGCAGGAGCCGGGCCAGCACGTCGCGCAGGCTTTCCGCGCGGGGCAGCAGTTCCGGCGGCAGCGCCGCGTACCTGGGGTCGCTCGCGAGGTCTCCGCCGGTCAGCTCAGGCGGTCGCGCCTCGTACGAGCGCCGCCAACGGGCGACCAGTTCCTCGCCGAAATCGGCGCGGATCTGCGCCTTGTCCCGACTCTGCAGCGCGCCGTAGTGCCGCCCGTTCAGCCGCCACGAGCGGCGCACCGGGATCCACGCGCGTTCGGCGGCGGCCAGGGTGAGCTGTGCGGTGGCGATGGAACGCACCAACAGGGAGGTGTGCACGACGCCCGGCCGCAGGCCCGCTTCGGCCAGCATCACTCCGGCGTCGGCCGCCTCGCGCTCGCCTCGCGCGGTCAGCGGCGGATCGGCCCAGCCGGTGAACAGGTTCGCGGCGTTGTACTCGCTCTGGCCGTGCCGCAGCAGGATCAGCGTGCTGTCATCGGGCCGCGCCGACTCGCCCGCGGCCCCGGCCACCGCGCTGTCCGCCCATCGCCCGGCCATCCGGATCACTCCGGGTACGGCAGCGCGTACTGGTCTTCGATCTCCATGAGCCGGTTGTACTTGGCCACCCGCTCGCCGCGCGCCGGGGCCCCGGACTTGATCTGGCCGCAGCCGCTGCCCACCGCCAGATCCGCGATGAAATCGTCGGCGGTCTCCCCGGAACGGTGCGAGACCATCTGCGCGTACCCGGCGCGGCGGCACACCGCCATCGCCTCCAGGGTCTCGGTCACCGTCCCGATCTGGTTGACCTTGATCAGCGCTGCGTTGCCGATGCCCTCACCGACGCCCTTGGCGATCACGGACGGGTTGGTGACGAAGATGTCGTCGCCCACCAACTGCACCCGGTCGCCGATGCGCGCGGTCAGCGCGGCCCACCCGTCCCAGTCGTCCTCGGCCAGGCCGTCCTCAATGCTCCAGATCGGATAGTCCTGGGTCAGCTGCGCGTACCAGTCGACCATCTGGGCGCTGCTGAGCTCCTCGCCCGCGACGTGGTAGCGGCCGTTGCGGTAGAACTCGCTGGCGGCCGGGTCCAGTGCGATCGCGATGCCGGAGCGTCCGGGGGTGTATCCGGCGGCCCGGATCGAGGCGACCACGGCGTCGAGCACCTCCTCCACCCGGTCGATGCCCGGGGCGAACCCGCCCTCGTCGCCCAATCCGGTGCCGTGCCCGGCCGCCGCGAGGTGGCCGCGCAGCGCCCGGTAGACCTCCGCGCCCGCGCGTACCGCCTCGCGCTCGCTGCGCGCTCCGAGCGGGGCGATCATGAACTCCTGGAAGTCCAGCGCGTTCGGCGCGTGCACTCCGCCGTTGACCACGTTGAAGTGCGGCACCGGCATCCTGGCCGCGTCCGGGTCCGGAGCCAGGAACCGCCACAGCGGCGCGTCGTGGCCGGCCGCGAACGCGCGCGCCGCCGCCATCGACACTCCCACGATCGCGTTCGCGCCCAGCCTCGACTTGTCCACCGTGCCGTCCAGCGCGATCAGCGCGCGGTCCACGTCGGCCAGGTCGTCGAAGCTGCGGCCGAGCAGCAGGTCGCGGATCTCGCCGTCCACGTGCGCCACCGCGCCGAGCACGCCGCGCCCGCCGTACCGGCGGGCGTCGCCGTCGCGCAGCTCCAGCGCTTCGCCGGAGCCGGTGGACGCACCTGAGGGCACCGAGGCGTGCCCCGTCTCGCTGGCGGAGGTGCGCACGCCCACGGCGAGAGTCGGGTTACCGCGCGAATCCAGGATCTCCGCGGCGCGGACATCGGTGAACCAGATCGACATGGCGGTCTCCTCCTCGACGGGCGCCGCGCGTCCCAGCCGGGACCGCTGCGCGGCACACGACTTCAGCCTGGCCCGCCCCCGGCCGCCTCGACAGAGCCCAACGGCCCAGAACCTCGCCACCCGCGACGTGCCCATGGACTGGCCTGGTCAGGACGTTCGGCAGTCGCTGCGAGCGGGCGTCGCCGAGCACACTCAAGGTGAACGCAATATACGAACACAGCTTTCCAGATCGGAGCGAAACCTCATGGCCACACAGCACGGCACGCACCTCGTCGGCCGGTTCCACTGGTCGGCGCACCGGGCCGGCGCCTCCGCGACCACGACGACGACGAGCGCGGTCACCGCGCGCGAGAGCGCCATCGCGGCGCTGCGGGTCGGCACCGGCTTCATGTTCCTGTGGGCGTTCTTCGACAAGACCTTCGGCTGGGGATACTCCACCCCCTCCGCCCGCGCCTGGATCCACGGCGGCTCCCCCACCAAGGGCTTCCTCGGCAGCGTCTCGGCAGGCCCCTTCCAGTCCACCTTCCACTCCATCGCCGGCCAAGGCTGGACCAACTGGCTGTTCATGCTCGCCCTGCTCGGCATCGGCGTCGCGCTGACGCTCGGCATCGGCCTGCGCCTGGCCGCGGTCGCCGGCACCATACTGGTGGCCCTGATGTGGTTCGCGGTCTACCCGCCCGCACGCCACGCCGCCGACGGCACCGCCACCGGATCGGTCAACCCCTTCGTCGACGAGCACGTCATGGACGCCCTCGCCCTGATCACGGTGGCCGCCTTCGGCACCGCCAGCCGCCTGGGACTCGGCGCCTGGTGGGCGAAGCTCCCCTTCGTCGAGCGACACCACGACACCCTGCTCTGACCGCGATGAACGCGGCGCAGGGCACCGATCGGCGGGCCGGCCGGGAACCGCAGGGTTTCCGGGTCGGCCCGCCGATCCGCACGAGCCGGAAGACCGCCTTCTGCGGTCCTGACGAACCCCCACTCCGTACCTCCGCTGGAGCAGCACCATGAACCACAACAACACGACTCAGCGCATTGTCGTCGGCGTCGACGGCTCGGCCTACGCGGCGCACGCCGCGCTCTGGGCAGCCGCCCTGGCCGCTCTGCGCGGCTCGACCCTGCACCTCGTACACGCCCTGAACGTGACCGGGGCCTCGTCGCTGCTGACCCGGCTCTCGTTCGACGAGTACAAGCTGCGCCGGACCAAGGACGGCGAGGAACTGCTCGACGCCGCCCGCGCCGACCTGCTCGGGCGCTTCCCGGGCCTGTGGGTGACCAGCGAGATCGCCGAGGCCGATCCGGTCCAGGCGCTGGTCGCGCTCAGCGCCGACGCCGCGCTCGTGGTCGCGGGAGTCCGCGGGCACGGCGGATTCGCCGGCCTGCCGCTCGGCTCCGTGAGCCTGCGCCTGGCCGCGCACTGCCGCTGCCCGGCCGTGTTCGTGCCCTTGCAATCCGCTCAGCCGACGAGCCGCCCGGACGGCGAGGTCATCCTCGGTATCGAGGCGCGCGAGCCGACCGCGGTGGTCGCCTTCGCCTTCAGCCTCGCCGCGGAGCTGGGCGCGAGCGTACGCGCCGTGCACGCCTGGGAGATGATCCCGCCCTACAACGGCTATTACTACATCGATCCGGCACTCCTCAAGGCCGGAGCGGAGTCGGTGCTGGCCGATGCCCTCACGCAGACCTACGAGGAGCACTGCCTCGACGTCCGGCTGAGCAGAAGCGCGGTCTGCGACCGGCCCGCCGCCGCGCTGGCCGACGCCGCCCGGGACGCACGACTGCTCGTGCTCGGCTCACACCGGCACCGCACGCCCCTGTCCGTCGGACTCGGTCCCATCCTGCACGCGCTGCTCACCCACGCCCCCTGCCCCGTCGCCGTGGTGCCTGTCTCCTGATATCGGAGCGCGCAGTCGGTCTGGTCCGACGGAGCCGGCGAGGTGGTTCCCGGCGCGGGCGCATTCCTTCCGCGACCACCCAGCCTCGCGAATACGAGCACGGCAACCGGCAGGACTCCGGTCACCGCCGCGCGTTTGGCGTTCAGGAAAGCCCCCTTGGGCTATTGGCGCGGCACGTGAAGCGCCCCGCATCACCTTTGATCTTGTATTCACCGAAATACTCCGTTAGGTGCGGACTGCTCCGGATAACGCGACTATCAGGCCTGGCTGTCCGTCCCGCCTGGGTCAGGCGTGAGCGGACCGAGAACCGGCCAAGGAGTTCGCCTCGGGACAGGTCGGCTGGCGAGCGGCTCTGTCCCGACCGGGACGTCCGGCCCTGGCCGTCCTCGGGATCCTGGTGTGAGCTGGAGGCATGGATGCGATTCTGCGTGTTTACGACGCGATGAGCCGGCCGGTGATCACCGTGACGCCGCAGTCGTCGGCGGAACACGCCGCGTGGCTGCTGGCCGAGCACGCGATCGGCGCGCTCCCGGTCATCGATGACGCGGCGCACGTGGTCGGCATCGTCACCGAGGGCGCTCTGCTGCCTCCGGGCGGTCTGCTCGGCCACACGGTAGCCGAGCTGATGACGGCGCCGGTACTCACCCTGACCGAGTCGGCGACGGTTTCGGAGGCACACTTGGTGATGGAGCAGACGTACATCGGCCGCGTGCCGATCGTCGACGCCCGCGGCCGCCTGATCGGCATTCTGAGCCGCCGGGACGTGCTCGCCGCCGCACTGCCCTCCGATGCCGAGATCCGCCGCCGGGTGATCGATCGTGTGATCGACCTCGGCGGCGAGGTCTACGCGGCGACCTGCGAGCACGGTGCGGTGCGGGTACGCGGCTGCGTCGAGCTGCGCAGTGAGATAGCGATGACGGAACTGGCCATACGCACCCTGGACGGCGTGATCCGGCTCGATGCCGACTTCGCCTACACGGTCGATGACCACCGCGAGTCCGTCCATGGCTAGCCGGGCTGTCGAGGGCGGCGGCCCGGAGTCGGCCACCGGTCGCGTCGTATACGTGACCGGGATCGGCGCGGGCGACGGCCGCCAGATCGTCGAGCTCGGGATCATGGAACTGCTGACCCGGCGGGTGGAGCGGGTCGGGATCTTCCGCCCGCTGCGCCACCCGGGCACCGACCACATGGCCGAGTTGCTGTGCGACCGTTATCGGATCGACCTGCCATCCGAACTGCTGTACGGGCTCGACTACCAGAGCGCCGCTGCACTTCAGGCCGAGCACGGGCCGGATGAGTTGGTCCGGGTGCTGGTCGAGCGGCTGAGCGAGTTGGAGCGCCGGTGTCAGGCGGTGCTGGTACTGGGCACGGACTTCTCGGTCACCGGCATCCCCGACGAACTCGCCCTCAACGCCCGCCTGGCCAACGAGTTCGGTGCGCTGATGCTGCCGGTGGTGGGCGGTCGCGGCGAGAGCGCCGACGCGGTGGCCGGAGAGGTGCGCAACGCCTACCGCGCCTACGCGCAGCGCGGGTGCAACGTGCTGGCGATGATCGCCAACCGGGTGGTGCCGGGAGCGGCGCAGCAGATCGGGCAGCGCCTCGCGGGCTGGAGCGAGTGCCCGGTCTACGTGATTCCCGACGAACCGGCGCTGGGCGCGCCGACGGTCGCTCAGGTCGTCGAGGCGACGGGCGCGAGCGTGCTGCTCGGCGATCCGCCCGGACTGGCCCGCGACGTGCGCGGCTACGTCTTCGGCGGCGCCATGCTCCCCCGGTTCCTCGACGCACTGTCAGAGGGTTGTCTCGTGGTGACCCCGGGTGATCGCGCCGATCTGCTGATCGGGGCGCTGGCCGCGCACGCGGCGGGCACGCCGCCGATCGCCGGCGTGCTGCTGACCCTCGGAGAGTCCCCCGGGCCGAACCTGATGCGGCTGGCGGCGCGGCTGGCCCCGGGCACGCCGGTCGCGGTGGCACCGGACAGCAGTTTCCTCACCGCCGCCGGCCTGTCCGTTCTGGAGGGCAGGCTCACGGCCTCCTCGCCACGCAAGGTCGAGACCGCGCTGGGCCTGTTCGAGCTGAACGTGGACACGGCGGTCCTGGCCGACCGGATCGAGCTGAGCCGCCCGCAGCGCGTCACGCCGATGATGTTCGAACACACCCTGCTCGAACGCGCCCGCGGCTCCCGGCTGCAGGACATCGTGCTGCCGGAAGGCGCCGAGGAGCGGGTGTTGCGCGCAGCCGAGGTACTACGTCGCCGCAACGTCTGCAATCTGACGCTGCTCGGGCACGAGGACGTGATCCGCAAGCGCGCCGCCGAACTGGGACTGGACCTGGACCTGGACCGCTCACCGGAGCACGGCGCCCGGATCCGGATCATCGATCCCGCCGACTCGCCGCTGCGCGAGCAGTTCGCCCGGGTCTACGCCGAGCTGCGCAGCCACAAGGGCATGACCGTCGCGCAGGCGCACGACATCGTGTGCGATGTCTCCTACTTCGGGACGCTGATGGTGCATCAGGGCGAGGCCGACGGCATGGTCAGCGGGGCGACGCACGCCACCGCCGCGACCCTGCGCCCGGCCTTCGAGATCATCAAGACCGCGCCCGGCGCGAGTCTGGTCTCGTCCGTGTTCTTCATGTGCCTGGCGGACCGGGTCCTGGTCTACGGCGACTGCGCGGTCAATCCCGATCCCGACGCCGAGCAGCTCGCCGACATCGCGATCCAGTCCGCGCGGACCGCCGCCGCGTTCGGCGTGCCGCCGCGCATCGCGATGCTCTCCTACTCGACCGGGGTCTCGGGGCACGGCGCGGACGTGGACAAGGTGCGGAAGGCCACCGAGCTGGTCAGGCGACTACGTCCGGATCTGCTCGTCGACGGCCCGATCCAGTACGACGCCGCGGTAGAGCCGGACGTGGCGGCGGCGAAGCTGCCCGGATCCCCGGTCGCCGGCCGGGCCACGGTACTGGTCTTCCCGGATCTGAACACCGGCAACAACACGTACAAGGCGGTCCAGCGCTCGGCCGGCGCGATCGCCGTCGGCCCGGTCCTGCAGGGCCTGCGCAAACCCGTCAACGACCTGTCCCGCGGCGCCCTCGTCCAGGACATCGTGACCACCGTGGCGATCACCGCGATCCAGGCCGGACAGAGCGCGGCCGAGACGCCGTCCGACGAGTCCAGGGTCTGATACCGCGCACGCTGTCGCCCAGCCGGCTGCGGACAGGGCAGCGACTGGGCGACAGCGCGGAAAGGCGGCAGGCGCGCGGGCTACACCTCGGGGACGACGGCGACCGGGCACGCGGCGTGTCGCAGGACACTGTGCGCGATCGGCCCGAGATGCCGTGGTCCGGCAGCCGGCCGACGGGCGCCGATCACGAGCAGACCGGCACCCACGGAGGCCCCGACCAGCGCCGCGTCGCCGGTGGCGTCGAGCGATATATCAACCACCTTGACCTGCGGATAGCGTGCGCCCCACGGCGCGAGCGCCTCAGTGAGCGCCCGCTGCTGCGCCGCCCGAAGTTCATCGAGGTCGAAGTTGCTGCCCGAGGTGATGCGGGCGGTGGTGTCATCCACAGCCCATCCGTACACGACGTGCAGTTCGGCCTCGCGGCGCGCCGCGGCGTCGAAGGCGAACCGGAGGCCGGCGTCTCCTGGACGGTGGACGTCCAGGCCCAACACGACGTGGCCGGTCGACGGAGCAGAGGTGCCGTTCCCGAGTACGACGACCGGGCAGGCTGAACGGGCGGCGATGCGCTGCGCGGTCGAGCCGAGCAGCAGCGAGGCGAAGCCGCCCCGTCCGCGCATGCCCACCACGATCATCGACGCGTCACCCGCGACCTCGACCAGTTGTCGCGACGGGACCCCCGGCACCAACTCCTCGCCGACCTGTACTCCCGGGGCCGTCTGCCGGGCCTGGACCGCGGCGATCTCCAGCAGCCCCCGGCCCTCCCGCTCGGCGCGCTCCGCAGTGGCGCCGCGCGTCTGCACGTCCCTCGCCATGTGCGCGTGCCCGGACCACACGTGTACCAGGCGCAGTTCGATGCCACGTGCCTGTGCCTCGCGGGCGCCCCACTGTACGGCGCTGGCCGCTTGGGTTGATCCATCGACTCCGACGACGACGAACTCGCTCATCACTGGTCACCTTCCCAGTTCCGTATGCCGAGGCGATCTGCCCGATTCCAACATCCTGCGCCGCCGTGGTCGGCGGATGGGCCGATGGTCCCGCGGAGGTTCAGGCGATCGACCTGCAACACGTTCGGCCGGGCGCGGTTGACCTGCCCGGCCGAACATCTGATGGTCACTCGGACTCCCGGCTATGCGATCGGCACGACCGCGACGGGCGTCGGGGAGTGCGACAGCAGGCCGTGCGTGACGTGCCCCACGCCGACCGACAGCGGGGTGCGGCGGCGGTGCGCCCCGACGACGAGCAGCCGCGCGCCGCGGGCCGCCTCGATCAGTACCGGCACGGTGTTTCCGCTCACCAGGCGCACGGAGACCTCGACGCCGGGGAACTCGTCGCGCATGGGCTTGAGCAGGGCGTCGACGTCGTCGGCCATCCGCTGCTCGACGGACTGCGTGTCGTCGGCGTAGTAGTAGCCGCCGTACATGGGGTCCGGTTCCCAGGTGCGCACGACGCGGACCTTGGCGCCGAGCCGCGCGGCAGTGGCGAACGCGAAGCGGATGGGCGCTTCGGGCTGCTCCGGCTCGACTCCGAGCACGATCTCGTTGCGGACCTCACCCGCCTCGTCACCGCGCACTATGACGACGGGGCACTGGGCGTGCGCGGCCACCTTGAGGCTGACCGAGCCGAGCAGCAGGCCGGCGAAGCCGCCGTGCCCGCGGGTACCGGTCACGACGAACTGCGCGTGGCCGCTCATGACGACCAAGCTCTTGGCGGCGCTGAAGTCGGCGACCTCGGCGGTGATGGACAGGCCGGGGAACTGCTCCTGCAGCGAGGACTGCACTCGGTCGAGCAGCTTCTGGCCGTCCTCGCGACGGGCGTTGGCCCACCCCGGGGGTTCGGCGGCGGGGCCCGCACCGCCGGGCAGGTCCACGGCGTGCACCAGGATCAGGGCCAGACCGCGCTCGTCGGCCTCGCGCGCGGCCCAGGCGGCGGCGCGCGCCGCGTTGTCGGAGGAATCGATGCCGACGACGATGGCCGGCTGCTGCTCGGTGTTCGAAGCTGTGGGGTTCTCGGTCAAGCGGCTCTCAGTCATTGCGTTCTCCAGCGGAATCGGGATGGCGGCAGGTAGGGCGGAGGGATTGGCGTTCCTCCCTACCTGCACGGTCTCGCGCACGCCGCGGCGGAGTCAGGGGCCTTGGTCCCTGCCTGCTCGGGTTGTCCGTCCCGGGTCGCGCGGCCCGGTCGTCACTTCTGTGGTCAGTGGCGGGTCAGGACGACTTTGAGGGCGCCGGTGTGGGCAGGGTTCGCGAACACCCCGTACGCCTCGGCGAAGTCGTCGAGAGCGAAGCGGTGGGTGACCATGTGGCCCACGTCCAGCTGTCCGGCCTCCAGCATCCGCAGCAGGTCGGGGGTGGTGTTGGTGTCGACCAGGCCGGTGGTGATG